>ERZ842401.1788-NODE-1788-length-29814-cov-11.102692_pt1 | contig 29814 bp, 28 predicted proteins | sample MGYA00521270_ERZ842401 | MGnify/ENA primary metagenome ERZ842401 (study PRJEB31892, sample SAMEA3878208) | bioreactor metagenome | biome: Moose rumen | place: Sweden | collected 2011-10 | study: EMG produced TPA metagenomics assembly of the PRJEB12797 data set... | reverse complement strand
TTGCGCTTTTTCCTTGCACCTGTGGAACCTTTTTTTGCTCTTATTTTCTTTGTCTGTATGATTTTAGATTCTTTTTCAGTAGATACTAAATATATAAATGGATTTCTACAGATCCAGCTTTAGGGGAGTATTTGCCTACAGCAGGATCTGATAATTCCAACTTACCTGGAATGGGTGGAGTGTTTAACACGACAAACCTCCGTTTGTACCACTATGCTGCCATTTGTATAACTACTGCTCGAATAATCCGATACGGTACACAGATCCGGATGGAAGAGAAACTTCTGACAGTGTTGTTATAAAACCTTATGAACCAACTGAACCAAAACGACAGGTAGATTCTGCATCAGGCAGTTTGCTTCCTTCATCGAATTATACTCAGCATACGGCAAATCAAAATAAGGAACAGAAAGCTCTTTGGGGTGAGGCAACTTTTGTTGATGGTCCTGGAGAAAATTCTTGTCATATGCAAGCCGGTTTATACAGTATATCTTCTGAACTAAATAATTCTCCGAAAAATCATCATATTTATGGACAGGCCCAATTAGATATACTAAATGCGGATTTTTCAGCCAGTGCTACAGATGGAGGCGGAGGAACTGGTTTTTCTCTTAATGCCCTTTCTGTGTCTGGCAGTATTGGATATCAAAGTGATAGTGCTATTATAAAAGTAGGTGGTACTGCAGGATTAGCAACAGGTGGTGAAGTAAAATTTGATCGTGATAAAGGTGAATTTGTTTTTGATGTTGCATTTATTTTGGGTGTTAGGGTTGAAGTAAATTGGAAAAGAGATGAAAAATGAAGAAAAGACTTTTTATATTATCATGCGTTATAATACTTGTAAATTTTGTACTTGCATTTTTACTAAGTAGAGAATCTATTGTGGAGAGAATTGATCTAATAGCTTTCTTTATTGGTTCTTATATTGTTTATTGGGTAATGAATATCTATTTGTATATTCAGATAAAAATAAAGAATGCTTTAGGTTATTCTCTGACAATGATTGTCGGTTTGATAGTTAGTATTGTTGCTTTTATTGTATTAATTTTTAACTTAATAACGGATAAAGCAATTTATATTCCGCTTATGTATGTTATTTCAATGTTGGTAACATTTTTGAATTGGTTTATTTTTGATAGAAAAAATTTAAAAAAAATATTAAAAAGATTGATTTAAAAACACCGTAGTTTTCGAAGAAAACTGCGATGTCGCTGCCGCAGGCTCCCGAACAAATGAGCTTTCTTCGGAGGAAAAATCTTTCGTAAAAGAAAACACCGGCGGGAGCTTTTTTGTTCGTAAAAAATAATCTTCTCTAAAATGAAAACCGCAGGCCGTTCCGCTTATACCACCTGAAGATGGTGATACGACTCCTATAAGAGTTCATTCAAATTATAATTTGAATGAAGATAGAAAAGTGAATATGGCATCTGGAGGTTGCCCAATGTATAATTATGAGCAGGCAGACGATTTTGCCGCATTTTTGGAACGGAACGGAGTAGAACCTGGTGATAAAATTTTTGGTTTTATAAAGGAGTATTTTGAGCCATGAAAAAATGGAATTTTTTATTGTTAGTCATCTTGTTTCAAACACAGGCCTTATTTGCCTGTAATTACCCGTTTGAGGGTATTGAATTTATTAATATCGCGGATTTTACTTTTTCATTTAAGAATGGACAATTTGAAGAATCTAGATGGAATGAATATGGGGAATGTATAAAACAGAGCTATCCGTATTTGCTCAAAACAGAAGGTGCTTACTTAGTTGCCTATATAACAAAAAATGGTGCCAGAAATAAAATCTATATATTTAATGCAGATAAAAAACATATAATTCTTTATGATTCAGGTTCTAAGAAAGTTATACTTGGAACAGAAAAAAAAGGTCATAGGGATGAACCATGGATTTATTCCGTATTGAATCCTCAAACAACATCTTCATTAACAGAGACTTTAAGAGGTGAGAAAATAACCTATCCTGCTGAAAACTTAAATATAGAAAATCTTGCATTATCTTGGGTTGAAGGTGTAGACGGATTTGGAAAAGGCGAAGTGATTTCCTTCAAAAATCGCATAAACGGTTCAAGAAGAATTTACATTATAAACGGTTTTTTTTCTCCAGACAAACCTTCATTGTTTTACGAAAACAACAGAATAAAAGATTTGACAGTCAGATGCTATAAAGATAATGCAGTTGTAGCAATTGTTCATAAAACTTTGAAAGATAATGGCAAAATGCAGGTTATTGAATTTTCTGAAAGATATGAGAAATTTGATTTTTTAATTGAAGATGTTTATCAGGGAAGAAAATATAATGATACAGCTCTAACAGGAATATTTCTGGATGCTTTAGATTGTTTTACAAAATAGTAAAATTCTAGAATTGTAAAAAATAATAAAGGTTGTATGTAGAAAAATGATAAAAAAGGAAGTAAAATAAGGGTATACTTTATAAAACCAATGGATTTAATAGAGCATGCAGGAATTTACATAAGAAAAATAAGGTTATATCCTCAAAAGGAGGCTTGCTTGCTGCAGCAAAAATAGTTGAGAGTACGCGAAAAACGGCAGTTAGTCCGACATGCTGCCATTTGCATGGCCAGTCGGCGGAATTTTGGGCAGTTTTATTAAAGCAGGTTTAAAAAAAACTGCCGTAAATGTATCTTGCAAATACGGCTCTCTGCCTGACGCATAAAATCCAGTGCACATAATCGTCACGGCCATTGCGTTTCGTTGCAAAATACATTGCGTTTCGTTGCAAAATCCACTGCGTTTTGTCACAAAATCCACTGCATTTTGTCACAAAATCCAGTGCGTTTCGTTGCAAAATCCACTGCGTTTCGTCACAAAATCCAGTGCGTTTTGTCGCAAAATCCACTGCGTTTTGTCGCAAAATCCAGTGAACAATCTGCAAATCCTCTGCCCAAGCCTTTTTTCTCCGGCAATTTTGGTAAGAAACAAATTTAAAAGGATGCGCACATGAAGGACAAATCGTTATGACGTATACTTGTGCTATTTTTTTTCTACAGGAGATACGGTGGACAGACAAGACTTTGCAGTTCCACAAAAAAAAGCTGTACGAGCCAATCTGAAATGATGTGGGAAGAGATGCATCGGTTTTGAACTGCCTGTGGGGTTCCGAACTTGTCCAATATATGATAAAATGGAGCAGAGTACTATGAAAAGCATTTCCTTTCCACGATGCATGATAGCATCTCCTGCCAGCGGAAGCGGCAAAACAGTCATTACGTGCGGCATAATCAAAATGCTGCTGGACAAAGGTGTTCCTGTTCAATCGTTTAAATGCGGTCCCGACTACATTGATCCCATGTTTCACAGAACAGTCCTTGGTGTGCCATCATTCAATGTCGATACCTATTTTACAGATGATAATCTGACAAAGGCCTTGTTTGCAGAAAAACGTGAAGGGCAGCCAGAGCAGTCTGTTGCAATTGTAGAAGGGGTAATGGGTTTTTATGATGGTCTTGCCGGAAAGAAATTGGAGGCATCCAGCAGTGATGTTGCCCGTGTCCTTGGGCTGCCTGTCATTCTTGTTGTCGATGCAAAAGGAATGAGCCGTTCCGTTGTAGCTCTTTTAAAAGGTTTTCTTGCCTGCGACGAACATCATTCAATCAAAGCTGTCATTCTGAACAGGGTTTCTGCAATGACGTTTCAGATTTTAAGGGAGTTGATTGAAACGGAAACCGGGCTGTGCGTTCTGGGCTATGTACCGGCAAACAGCGAATGTGAATGGAAAAGCCGCCATTTGGGACTGGTCCTGCCCCATGAAGTAAGTGATGTCCATGCATCGATTGCTCGCTTTGCACATGCCCTGTCATCTACGGTTGATGTGCAGAAACTTTTGGAAATAGCCCATTCTGCTGAGCTGTTTGAAGCTCCTGCGGTGGACTTTCTGGTGCCGTGTACTCCTGTGTCCAGCAAAAAAATACGGATTTCCGTTGCACGGGACGAAGCCTTTTGCTTTTACTATGAAGACAACTTGCGACTGTTGCAGAAACTGGGGGCGAACATTCAGTATTTTTCACCTTTGCATGATGCACAGCTGCCTGCCTGCGATGGAATCATCTTGGGCGGTGGCTATCCCGAGCTGTATGGAAAAGAACTTGAAGGCAACACGACCATGCGGACGTCAATCAGGCATGCCGTGCAGGACATGCGGATTCCCGTCCTTGCAGAATGTGGCGGCTTTATGTATTTGCAGGAAAGTCTGAAGGATAAGGATGGAACGGTATGGAAAATGACAGGTGTCATTCCAGGGCAATCTTTTTATGCAGATGCGCTTGTCCGCTTTGGCTACGCTGCGTTTTCAGGGAATGGCATGACCATAAAGGGGCATGAGTTTCATTATTTTGACAGCACGAACAACGGTGCTGCATATACTGCCCAAAAGCCCTTTTCTCAAAGAAGTTGGCAGTGCATGGTGCTGACCGACTGCGTTACGGCGGGTTTTCCTCACTTTTACTATTATTCCTGCCCGGAATTTGCAGTAGCCTTTTTGAAAAAATGCTGTTCGAAATCCTCATCTGCAGTGCAGGTGACTCATGGAAACAATTCTGCTTTTTTTGAAAACACGGATTGTCAGTATTATCCGTGCCACAAAGATTTGACCGAATGCAACTGCCTGTTTTGTTATTGTCCTTTGTACAACAGAAATCCCTGTCCCGGGCATCCAACCTATGTACACAAAGATGACGGACGCATCATAAAGCGATGCACAGACTGCACGTTTCCCCACAAAAAAGAAAACTATGCACGAATCATGCAGCTCTTGAAAGTGCCAAAACCCTCTGTGGCAGAAAAAGAGTATCACCATGGCGGAGAATTAGAGCTTTCAAGTGAAGAGGGGAGAGCTGTTGTTGATTTTTCCGTGAATGTGAATCCCTTGGGAATGTCACCGAAAGCACGTAACGTGTTTTTGCAGAGTGTTGATGCATGCAGCAATTATCCAGATCCTCGCTGCACGAAGCTGGTACAGGCAATTGCCCGAAAGAGGAATGTGTGCAGTGAAGAATATGCCCATGAAATGATTATTGCAGGAAACGGAGCATCACAGCTTATATCTCTTGTTGTCCGTGCCGTTGTTCCAAAAACTGCCTTGGTGTGTGCTCCAGGGTTTTATGGATATGAACGTGCCTTGAACAACTGCATGACAGCAATCGATTTTCATTATGTGCAGGAAAAGGACGGCTTTGCCCTTACGGAAACGTTCTTTACGGCATTGCGCAAAAACCCCGACATTGTGTTCCTGTGCAATCCTCATAATCCTACAGGACTGTGCATAGACAAGGCATTGCTCAAACGCATAGCATCTTATTGCGAGGACAACGGCGTGTTCCTTGTCATTGACGAATGTTTTCTTTTTCTGTGCGAAGACTGGCAGGATCGGAGCTTTATGGCAGAGTGTACAGCGTTTCCCCATGTACTTGTAATAGATGCCTTTACAAAGAGTTATGCTTTGGCTGGTCTGCGGCTTGGCTATGCTGTCAGTTCCAATGCGGTGCTTATGTGCAAGATGCGGCAGCTGCAAAGCGAATGGAGTGTTTCGTCCATTGCCCAAGCTTGTGGCATTGCAGCACTTTCGGATGACGATTACATTGCAAAGGCACGAAGATGTATCAAGGCTGAACGGAGCTACCTTTCTGCAAAACTGAAAAATCTTGGCTGTACGGTTACGGAAAGCCATGCAAACTTTCTTCTTGTTAAGACTCCTGTTCCTGTTTACGAAACGCTCTTGCAAAAAAACTGTATTGTAAGAAACTGTGAAAACTTTGCTGGCCTCAACGGCTTTTTCATGCGGATTGCAGTAAAGACTCATGAGCAGAACGAAGTGCTCGTGCATGCCCTTGAAGAATGTATACAATTGTCCTGTTGTAAGATATAATGAAAACAGGGGTGAAAAATGTTGGTTGTATTGACATGAGTGACAGCAAGAAAAAAATAGATGACTGTATTGCGTCCATTGCAGATTTAGATTATGCCGCCATGGACAAGGCCAGAACGTATCAGTCTACACTGGCAATGCCACCGCGAAGCCTTGGCATGCTGCTGGATATCGGCGTTCAGCTTGCAGGCATAACAGGCCGTGTCAAAAGCACTGTCGGAGAAAAACGCATCATTGTCCTTTGTGCTGACAACGGTGTTGTAAAGGAAGGTGTTTCTTCTGCACCAAAAAGTGTTACGGCAAGTCAGGCTGTAAACATGACAAGAGGGCTTACCGGTATGTCCTGTCTTGCAAAACACTTTGGCTGCACGGTGCAAGTTGTTGACGTGGGTATTGATACAGAGTATGTTTGTTCTTCCATTATAGAAAGAAAGGTGCGGTGCGGTACGGGCAACATTGCCTGTGGTGCCGCCATGTCTCGGCACGAAGCAGAACAGGCTGTTGCTGTAGGCATAGAGCTTGCTGACCGTGCAAAGGCAGAAGGTGTATCGATTATTGGTGTTGGTGAAATGGGCATTGGCAACACGACAACATCTACTGCGGTGCTTGCTGCCTTGACGGGCATGGCTCCTGTCAAGATAACAGGAAGAGGCGGAGGCCTTACTGATGAAGCTTTTGCAAAGAAAATAAAAGTTATAGAAAAGGCTCTGCTTGTAAACAAACCGAATGCACTCGATGTTCTGGATGTCCTTCGTGGTGTAGGAGGCCTAGACTTAGCTGCCATGTGCGGAGTGTTTTTGGGGGCTGCAAAAAACAGGCTGCCTGTTGTTATTGACGGCTACATATCTATTGTTGCTGCTCTCTGTGCTTATCGAATGTGCAGCAAAAGTGTTTCCTACTTTATAGCCTCTCATGAGTCAGAAGAATGTGGATATATGGTTGCAGCGAGAGAACTTCACGTAAAACCGTTTCTTGCCTTGAACATGCGCTTGGGCGAGGGAAGTGGATGTCCTTTGGCTTTTCAAGTGGTTGATGCTGCCTGCACGATAATGAACAGTATGGGTACATTTGTTCAGGCTTCGATTGATGACAGTTATCTTGAGGAGATACGCAAGAATGAAAATACTTGTAACGGGCGGAGCTAAAAACGGAAAGTCTGGTTTTGCCCAGGCACTCTGTTGCCGTCTTTCCGAACACGGCAAACGGTTCTACCTTGCGACAATGCTGCCGTTTGATGCCGAAGATGTAAAAAGAATCGAGCGGCATGTTTCTGACAGGAAAGGTCTTGGCTTTATAACGGTGGAATGTGCCATGAATATTCGGGACGCACTCATTCCAGACATGCAGGGAGGCTGCAACAGTGTCCTTGTGGACAGTCTTACAGCATTGCTTGCAAACGAAATGTTCCCTCGTAGCCATTCTTCAAGCTTTAAATGCAATGCCGATGCTCCTCGGAACGTAGCAAGAGATCTTGTGTATGTTGCCAGTACTGTAGATAATGTTGTTTTTGTTAGTGATGGCATTTTCAACGATTCTTTTCGCTATGATGACATGACAGATGCATACAGGAAAGGTCTTGCCATGTGTGAGCAGTCTCTTGTGCACGTGTGTGACACTGTTGTTGAGATGGTGGCAGGCATTCCTGTCGTCCAAAAAGGAACACTGGAAATGAGTTGTACTGAAAGGACTTTTGAAAAAAAAACGTATCTCATTGTAGGAGGTGCACATCAGGGAAAGCTTTCCTATGCAAAGGAATGTTATGGTCTTTCACAAAGCGATGTGTCGCTTTGTGAAAGAGACAGCCTGCCGGATTTTTCCAAAAAATGTGTGGCACGCATAGAAAACTATGTGTGGTATTGCCTAAAGAACAATGTGCCCATGATATCTGACTTTCCTAATGGAACAATAATTATTGCAAATGATATTTTCTGTGGTATTGTCCCGATGGATGCGTTTGAACGGAAATGGCGCGAAACATGCGGAACGTATCTTCAGAAGCTCGCAAAATGCTCTTGCGTAACAAGGATTGTATGTGGAATTCCTCAGATAGTGCAGCAGTAGCTTCAACGGTGGCAGCTGCAAAAACAATATATCTTTTCCGCCACGGAATGACGGAATGCAATAAGCGGTATGCCTATTGTGGAATCACAGATGTTCCTGTATGCAGCGAAGGTAAAGAACAGTTAATGGAAATGAAAAAACAGTTTGCCTATCCTGACATTTCGAGATGCACAGTTGTAACCAGCGGCATGAAAAGGACAATACAGACTTTGAAAATCCTGTATCCAGACTATTGTACACGTGCAGAAAAAATGCCAGCTCTGCAAGAAATGAATTTCGGCGTGTTCGAAGGAAAGTCGTATGAAGAACTGAAGTCAGATTCTGACTATCAGTCATGGATAACTGGGGACAATGAAAAAAACGTCTGTCCTGGCGGAGAAAGCGGTTTAGACATGAAGCGAAGGGTTCTGGATGCATTTCGCTCAATTGCGGAGGATGCCAATTCGTATGCCTTGTTTATGCATGGAGGTCCCATGGCATGCATTATGGAAAGTCTTTTTCCCAATGAACATAAAAACCGCTGGCAGTGGCAGCGTGATTTTGGAATGGGGTATGCATTAACATGCAGTGTCCATGAATGGCAATATGTTCCGATTCCCCAGTTGAAAAAAAACGTTTGATTGCATTACAATAAGCCATGCGATTCCGAAACGCGATGCTAGTCAAGAGCATTGCATTTTTTTTTAGTCCACTCTGCATTGCATTTTCCATGTATTCAAAAATTCCCATGCCGCAGGTTGCATGGAATGAAAAGAATATGCGGCATGCAATTTGTTTTTTTCCTGTTGTTGGGCTTGTTATTGCAGGCTTGGAATGTCTGCTGATGAAATGGTATGCTTTATTTTTTCACTCTGAAATTCTACGGACATGTCTGATTCTTTTCATTCCTCTCTGGGTTACGGGAGGCATTCATGCCGATGGCTTTCTTGACACAAATGATGCCCTTGCTTCGTATGCAGAACGGGAAAAACGTCTTGCTATTTTAAAAGACCCTCATGCAGGTGCGTTTGCCATCATACATTTTGCCATGTACATTCTTCTTTTTGCAGGGGTTTCCTCCGCCATTGCGTCTGGAGACTGTCGCTGGGTGCTGTGTTTTGTGCTTTCACGAATTTTAAGCGGCCTTTCAGTGGTAACGTTTCCCTGTGCAAAAAAAGAAGGCACTCTGTATGCGTTTGCCCGAAATGCTGACAGGGTTGTTGCAGTTGTCATTCTCTGTGTGGAATTATGCATCTGCTGTGCCATTCAGATCAGACTCTCGCTTGTATCTGGTATTGCAAGCATAACGGCTGCTTTGATTATGTTCTTGATATATTACTGCATGGCGAAAAAGAAATTCGGTGGTATTACCGGTGACGTTGCCGGATGGTTTTTGTGTAATGCTGAATTGTGGATGACTGCGGCATTTGTCGTTGCAGAAACGGTGGTTTCATTATGGAAACATTGATATCATACCACTCATGCATAGCTCTTTTGATGGGATTCCTGCTTGACTGCATCATTGGTGATCCGTATGTCCTGCCGCATCCAGTGCGATGGATTGGACGTTTTGTGTCTTTTTTGGAAAAAAGATTGTATGGGGATAAAGGACTATCGGCAAATCGAAGGTTTATGCGGGGATGTGTTCTTGTCCTGCTTGTTTTGTCTGTAACTGCAGGAATGGCATTTTTCTTTTTGTCTGTTTCGTATGCGATTCATGCTGTTTTAGGAATTGCTGTAGAATCTGTCATGTGCTTTTACTGTGTTGCTGCAAAAAATCTCAGGGATGAAAGCATGAATGTTCATGAATACTTAAAGGCTGGTAATCTTGATTCTGCCCGAAACGCTGTTTCAAGAATTGTTGGGCGCGATACGAATGTTCTTGACGAAACGGGAGTTGCAAAAGCTGCCGTTGAGACTGTTGCTGAAAGCCTTACAGATGGTGTCGTTGCTCCATTGTTCTATGTTGCACTTGGCGGAGGTGTTCTTGGCATGGTGCATAAAGCGGTAAACACAATGGATTCCATGATAGGGTACAAGAATGAGCGGTATGGCAGTTTTGGAACGGCAGCTGCTCATACTGATGATGCATTTGCTTTTGTTCCTGCGCGCATTGCTGCATTTGCAATGATGGCAGCGGCAGCTTTGCTGCGCTACGATGCAAAAAAAGCGTTTGGTATATGGAAACGTGACCGTTTTAAACATGCAAGTCCCAATTCAGCCCAAACGGAAAGTGCCTGTGCAGGTGCATTGCACATTCAGCTTGCAGGAGATGCCTATTACGAAGGAAAACTGGAACACAAGCCTTTGATTGGTGACAGGTGCCGTCCTGTTGAGTTTGCAGACATTCGGCGTGCAAACAGGCTTATGTACGTGTCTTCACTGTTGTGCCTTTTTGTCTTTGCTGCTGCAAGAATACTTTTTTTGTAAAAAAATATTCTTTCAAGAAGATTATTCATTGTTTCTCTTAATATTGTGTCAGAAAATGCAGATAATCAAGTAAGGGGATAAACTATGGATAATCATTACGAAATGTATTTTGACGGGGGGCTTTTTCAGTTGCTTGGATGGAGTGTACTGGGTGCAGTCGTTACAACTATAACGCTAGGTCTTTGCTTTCCGTGGGTGTATACCAGAATTTATGCATGGGAAACGAACCACACGTTCATTAACGGCACTAAAATACAGTTTGATGGAAATGCCAAGCAGCTTTTTAAAAGCTGGGTAAAATGGCTTTTGCTGATTATCATTACATTTGGATTTTATCTGTTTTGTCTTCCTGCAAAGCTTGATTCATGGAGAGTAAATCACACTTCATGCATCGCAAAAAGAAGATGACTTTCACAGAACGTGGTGCCGGACAAGGAAAAAAACTGTTGCTGCTTCCTGGAACATGCTGCAACTGGGAAACAAATTTTGGCACGGTCGTAGACAGCCTTTCAAAAAAATATCATCTTATCTGCGTAAACTACGATGGTTTTGATGGTTCTGGCACCGTATTTTCCGACATTATTTCACAAACCGAAAAAATAGAATCATACATCCTTCAGAATCATAATGGATGCGTTGATGGTGCACTTGGTTCTTCTTTGGGCGGTAGTTTTGTGGCACAGCTCATACTGCGGCAAAAAATTCATGTCAATCATGGCATCATGGGAAGCTGCGATTTTGACCAGAGTGGAAAGCTTGTTGCAAAGATTCAGACAGCAATCATGTATCCATTACTTTCTGGAGCGGCAAAAAAGAATAGAAACGGTGAGCGGATGCGGAAACTCATGGTTTCTTTTTTCGAGATGAGCGAAGAAACGTCAGAAAAGTTTATGAAATGCTTTGCTCAGTTTTCGCCCCAATCTATCCTGAACGAATACTACACAGACTTGATTACCTGCCTTCCGAATGGCATTTCTGTTCCCCATACGAAAGTACACATCATCTATGCCCTCAAAATGGGAAAGAAATACGAAAAAAGATACAAGAAATACTTTGCAAACCCTGACATCCGTCCTTTTGCCATGCAGCATGAAGCTTGGCTTTTCGGAGACAAGAAATGGGAAACACCCGTGCTTTCTGCCATAGACGAATGGATGGAACTGGACTGAAAGATTCTTCATGTGGAAGCTCATGGAAAAAGCTTTTTTGTTTGTTACACTGTTAAAAAATCTGTATATAGATTGCATTTTCCTATATTTATGCTATAATTGTGAATATTTTAAAGGAGAACTTTCAAATGAATAAAGCAGTAGCGGCATTTTTAGGTAAGCATAATTTCCCTGTACATCAGGATATTAATTCGGTTATTGATGCACTCTTGAATGATATGCATGAAGGTCTTGCAGGTCGAAAGGCAGATGAGGATATGATCAGAACATTCTGCAATCCTCCTGAAAAGGCTGTAACGAACAAAAGTGTCATTGTTATTGATGCTGGTGGAACAAACTTCCGCTCCTGCCTCGTGTCATTTGACGATACCGGCAAGCCTTCCATAGACTTTATGGAAAAAACAAAGATGCCGGGAATCGAAAGGGAACTGTCTCGAAAGGAATTCTTTAATCAGTTTGCAGAAAACCTTGAACACCTTAAGGACAAGTCTTCTAACATAGGCTTCTGTTTTTCTTATCCAATGACTATTACGGAAGACGGTGACGGTGTCCTCATTGGCTTTTCAAAGGAAATAAAGGCTCCTGAAGTTGCTGGATGCCACATTGGAAAGGAACTGTCAAAGGCTCTTGCAGAGCATGGATGGAAAAACAAGGTTCACATTTCACTTTTAAATGACACTGTTGCAGCGTTGCTGGCCGGTGCAGCAGATTCTTCTTCTGGCAGAAAATATTCGTCTTATGTGGGGTTCATTCTTGGTACGGGCATGAACAGTGCCTACATTCAGAGTGAAAATCCTGCATACAAGAACCTTAAGAAGCAGATTATCGTTTGTGAAAGTGGTAAATTCAGTCAGCTTATCAGTTCTGATTTTGATATTGCCTATGACAAAAAAACTACCAAGCCTGGAACCTTCCTTATGGAAAAGCATTGCTCTGGTGCATATATGGGTCCCTTGAGTTTTGAAGTTATTCATTGTGCTGCTTCTGAAGGCCTTTTCAGCAAGGCTTTTGCAGAGTCACTCCTGAAGCTGGATAATCTTACGCAGATTGAAATGGACTCTTTCCTCCATTCCCCATACAGCAAGGCTTCTGTGCTTGGTGCAAAGGCTGCTGAAAGTGCTACTGAGGAAGATTATGAAAAGTTGTTTGACTTGCTGGATGCCCTTGTTGAGCGTACTGCACGGCTTGCATCCGCCATTCTTGCAGCTTCTGTCATTAAGAGTGGAGGTGGAACTTCTTCAAATGCACCTGTCTGCCTTCTGTGTGATGGAACGTCATTCTACAAGACATACAAAGTCAAAAGCCGTGTAGAAGGATATCTTGAAGAAGTCCTTGTCAAAGAGCGCGGTCTGTATTACGAAGTTGTTGAACAGGATAATGACATTACGCTTGGCTCTGCTATTGGTGGTCTTATAAATAGCTGAATTTAGAAAAAGATACTTCATTTTCTAATGAAAAATACCGAACATAGAAGTTGATTGATAAAGGGTGGATTTTTCAGTCAACTTCTATATGAAATAATGGTTAGGGGTACAGGTGTGTCTAAAGGTAAAACGTTAGGTAAGTCAATATTATTGTTAATTCTTATAATAATCCTTGCTTTGTTTGGGTTGCTGTGGTTTGATTATCTCGGTCTCATTCAGGCAAAGAAACCTTTTGCTCCTGTCTACAAGTTGCTGGGACTTCAGCCTCAGACTTCTACAGCCCCTTCTACACCGAAAGGTCTTGTGGAAGAAGATCTTGACAACGACCGTTTTGCAAAACGGCTTGAAGCTCTTGACGTACGTACCGAAGAATTGAATAAGCGCGAATCTGACATAAAGCTACAGGAAGATACCAATGCCCAGATTGCACAGGAACTGGAAGATAGGCAGAAGGCTCAGGAAGAACGCGAAAAAACATTCAACAATGAGCTGAAAAAAGCCGAAACTAAAGATACGAACATCGAACAGGTCGTTCAGTATCTCAATAACATGCCGCCTGCAAATGCGGTAGCAATACTTACGGAAATGAACGATCAGGATATCATAGATGTCCTTCGCCGTGCTGAAGCAGATGCTGCAGCATCAGGTACTTCTTCAACAAGTGCTTACTGGCTTTCTTTGATGGATGCTAAGCGTGCTGCTGAAATCCAGCGAAAAATGACCAATAAACCGACTTCGTTAGATTAATGAAATGAATCATTCGATGTTCTAGCGGAGGTTGCCGATGCAGGCATTGAATGTACAGTTTTTGAGCCAGCCTAATGTTGGAAAGACATCGGGGGGCATTGATGATTCTTTAAAAAAGAATGATAGTACATCTTCATTTAAATCAATGCTGGAAACGGCTTCAAAAAAATCTGAATCTTCAAGTAAAGACTATTCTATAAAAGACAATCGTTCTGTAAAAGACGAAACAAGTATTTCAGAGCGAAAACAGAACCTTGATAGGGCAGAGCAGGCAGAAAAAATACCGGCTGCTGCAAAAGACCAGGAAAATTCTCATTTAACTCCTAAGAAAGAAAGAATTGCAGTTTCAGAGGATGATGCTGATGAAAGCTCTTCTGTGATTGAATCAGGTCTTGAAGCAGTCATGGTATTTGGTCAAGAAGTTGTTCAGGTGTCTGATGATGCTGTAGCAACAGAAGTGGACTCTGGAATTCCAGCGGCAACTGGCATTGCAGAAAATGCTTCTGGCAGGCAGTTTCAGGAAATTGCGTCTTTTGTTGAAAACACGCAGGAACAGGTGCTGAATCAAATGGATGTGTCTGCAAAAGAATCAGCGATTGCGTTAGAAGCCGCTGTAGCCTATGCAGGTGCTGTCATGAGCAATGATGATGCCGTTGATGCAGAAGGATATGTCGAACAGAAACAGGATGCTGTCCCTCTCTTACATGCAGACAGTGAATTTGTTTCTGAAGAATCTCTCTTTCAAGAAAATATCTCTGAAAATGTAAAGATGCCACAGAAGACTTCTGCTGCTGAAAATGCTTCTTTGTTTACTGACAAGGCCGGCAATACAGTCATTTCTGTTGTTGACGAAAGGGGAAAAGCATCTAAAATTGCTTCCCTGTCGTTGGATAATGCACCGAAAAATGATGTAGTGGACAAAGATTCCTTGAAAAAAACGCAGTCTTTGACAGCTGAATCTGTACGTCAGAATGGAAATGTTCTTGATATATCTATGGTTCCCGTTGATGTTTCAGAACAGAATATCTTGTCTTCTAGTAGCCAGGCTGCATCTGCCGTTGATTCTACATTTCAGCAGATGCTGTCTAATCAGATACAGCAGAGTGCTCCTGAATTTGTAAAAGCAGGTAACATTATCCTTAAGGACAATGACAATGGCACTATAAACATGAATCTGAAACCAGAGTCTCTTGGAAATGTAAAGATTAGTTTGCATCTTTCCGATAAAGGAATAGAGGGACAAATTGTTGTCGCAACAAAAGAAGCTTTCGAAGCCTTTAAGCAGAATATGGATACATTGCGTCATTCTTTTCAGCAAAACGGTTTTGAAAATACAGAATTGAATTTGAGTTTCAGTAATAATTCTCATTCAAATGATTCTTTTGGACAGGAACGCCAGCAGTCTACGGAGCAGTTTTTTGCCAATAAAACATTTAGTAATTATGCTGATGTTCCAGAATCAGCTTCAGCAAGTGGTTCTGTAAATATTTATGGTAATAGCAGTCATATTGATGTTGTTGCATAACAAAAGAAGGAGTATAGGATGGATACTGAAAGCGCAGTAGCATTGAATACTACAATGAGTGCCCAAGACCAGGCTAAGCTAAGAATGGAAGTGGACACGTTTAACAAATCTATTGCAGTAAATGGACGTACTGCACAGCAGGCACTGGGAAAAGATGATTTCTTGAAACTTCTTATTACTCAGTTATCTAATCAGGATCCTACATCTCCTATGGATAACACTGCCTTTATTGCACAGATGGCTGAATTCAGTTCTCTTGAACAGATGACGAACATGAATGCCAATTTTGAGAAAATGAATTCTATGCTTTCTTCTTCTCAGGCTGTAAACACAATCGGAAAAACTGTCGATATTGATTTAGGTGATACAAATATTACAGGAAGAGTTGACGCTATTACGTATGGTGAAAATCCACAGGTGAAAGTCGGCAACATGTTCTATGATATGAAACAAATCAGAGCCGTTTACGGCAACTAATATTAAAAGAGGGTAGATATATGATGAGATCACTTTATGCTGGTGTAAGCGGCTTGCAGAATCACCAGACAAGAATGGATGTTATTGGAAACAACATCTCTAACGTCAATACAACAGGTTTTAAACGCGGTCGTGTAGATTTTCAGGATATGATTAGCCAGCAGTTGAGCGGTGCCTCAAGACCAACAGAAGAAGTCGGTGGTGTAAACCCTAAAGAAGTTGGTCTTGGAATGAGTGTTGCTGCAATTGACACAATCTTTACTCAGGGCAACTTGCAGACGACTGGTGTTTCAACAGATATTGCAATTCAGGGAAATGGTTTCTTTGTCATGAAGAATGGCGAGCAGACCTATTATACTCGTGCAGGTGTATTTGGCGTAGACAGCAATGGTACTCTTGTCAATCCTGCAAATGGATTGCGCGTTCAGGGATGGATGGCAGAAAACATCAACGGAGAACAGGTTGTTCGTACGTCAGCAACTCCAACAGATCTTGTTATTCCTGTAGGACAGAAGGATCCTCCAAAGGCTACTCAGAATGTTCATTATTTCTGCAATTTGAACAAGAATACTCCTGAAATTACAGATCCTAATGATGAACTTCAGGTAACAAGGGGAACTTGGCAGACAGAGTTTGACATTTATGACTCTTATGGTAATGCCCACCAGTTGCAGATGAATTTCCAGAAGGTTGTCGGTAATCCCAACCAGTGGACAGTTACAGTAAACGTAGATCCTGCTTCAGCTGAAGGAACAGAGACTCGTGTAGGATTTGGTACCACAGATGGTGTAACGAATACCTATACATTGAACTTTGACAACATGGGTACGCTCCAGTCCATTACTGATAGTGCTGGAAATGTTTCCAATCCTGATGGTGAAATTATTCTTCAGGCTTCATACAATGTGCCGGACAGCAACCTTGATGCAGCTGGAAACCCTTATCGCCAGACATTCAACTTGAACCTTGGTACAATCGGTTCAATGGAAAACACAATAACACAGAGTGCTTCTGCAAGCAGTACAAAAGCAAATTATCAGGATGGATATAAGCTTGGTTATCTTGACAACTTTAAGATTGACCAGAGCGGAACCATTACTGGTGTATATTCTAACGGTTCAACCAGAACAATCGGAAAGATTGCCATGGCCAGCTTTATTAATCAGGGCGGTCTTGAAAAGCAGGGCGATACGATGTTCGCTGAATCTATAAACAGCGGTGTTGCAAATGTTGGTGAAAGCGGTTCTGCAGGAAAAGGAAAGCTTATTTCTGGAACTCTTGAAATGAGTAACGTTGACCTTACAGAACAGCTGACAGATATGATTGTCACCCAGAGAGGTTTTGAGGCTAACTCAAAGACAATTCAGACGGGCGATTCCATGTTGGAAACTGTTTTGAGTCTGAAACGCTAGTAGTTTTTACCTGATAGTCTGATATATCAGGTATGTACGCAGGAACCTGTCAGCTTACGGAAATTCTGAGCTGGCAGGTTTTTCTTTTTTCTAATAACATGTATAATATTATGTATGAAATTCATACACCTTTCTGATTTGCACCTTGGAAAACGTGTAAATCAGTTTTCCATGCTTGAAGATCAGAAACATATTCTTTTACAGATTCTTTCAGTCGTTGATACGGAATGTCCTGATGCCGTCCTTATAGCAGGTGACATATATGATACACCGCAACCTCCTGTTGCTGCCGTTGAGCTTCTCGATGATTTTCTTACGCGGCTTGCAGAAAGAAAGATGCAGGTTTTTATTATCAGCGGCAATCATGATTCCCCCGAACGACTTGCATTCGGTTCTCGCCTCATGCAACTCAGCGGCATTCATATTGCACCGGCATATACAGGAATCGTTGAACCTTTTTTTCTTAGTGATGATTACGGGCAGGTTGCCGTGTACATGCTGCCTTTTGTAAAGCCAGCTGTCGTTCACTCCGTTTTTCCCGATTCAGAAATAAACTCGTACACCGATGCCGTAAACATTGCGATTGAAGCCATGCACATCGATGCTGGCATCAGGAATGTCCTTGTGGCGCATCAGTTTGTTACAGGAGCCTCTCAGTCAGGTTCGGAAGAGCTTGTCATTGGTGGGGTGGATAATGTGGATGCATCTGTATTTGCTTCGTTTGACTATGTAGCATTGGGACATATTCATGGTGCACAGAAAGCTGGAGGAAATGCAATTCAGTATTGTGGTACGCCATTAAAATATTCTTTTTCGGAAGCAGGGCATGAAAAGTCTGTTCTTGTTGTGGAACTCGGAAAAAAAGGAGAACTAGAAACAAGAACTGTTCCTCTTACGCCTTTACATGACATGAGGGAACTCAAAGGAAGCTATGAAGAGCTTACGCTTAAGAAAAACTATGAAACTCAGAATACTGAAGATTATGTTCACATTACGCTGACGGATGAAGAAGATGTCCTTGATGCTGTAAGCAAGTTGCGAGCAATATATCCCAACCTTATGAAGCTGGACTATGACAATACACGCACCAGAAGCGGCTTTGAGATAGTGGAAGCTACTGCGAGCGAAAATGAATCGTCCCCCATGGATTTACTCATGGCTTTTTTTAGGAACTGCAATGGAAAGGAAATGTCCTGCGATCAACAGGCGTATGTTCGCAGTAAAATTGAAAAGGTGTGGGGAGAACAACAATGAAGCCTCTTGAACTTGAAATGTGTGGATTCGGCACATATTGTCGCAAGACAGTCATAGACTTTAGGAAATTTGGCGGATGCAGTCTGTACTTGATTGCTGGAGATACTGGTGCTGGAAAGACAACAATTTTTGATGCCATAACCTATGCCCTGTACGGACAGGCAAGCGGCGAAAACAGAGACGAGTCCATGCTGCGCTCGACATTTGCCAATGACAATACTGAAACGTATGTTCGGCTTACATTTAGCCTAAAAGATGCCATATATACAATAAAAAGGAATCCTGCATACATGCGCAGGTCAAAGCGTGGAAACGGTGTTACAGAACAGACTGCTGATGCCGTTCTTACATTTCCTGATGGAAAGGTTGTCACAGGAAAGAAAAAAGTCTGTGATGAAGTGTCTTCTTTGCTGGGAATAGACCACAACCAGTTTACACAGATTGTAATGATTGCGCAGGGTGACTTTATGAAGCTGCTTACAGCAGATACGGAAAACCGTCAAAAGATATTCCGAAAACTGTTTAAAACAGATTACTACAATCGACTGCAGGACAGCATTAGTCAGGATGCAAACGAACTGAAAAAGGAATACGACATATACCGCAGCAGCATCCGGCAGTACATTGATGGCATTCGGTGCGAAGAAGGCTGTTCCGCAGAGGTGCAGAATCGGTTTCAAACTATAAAGGATGCACAGATACCATTATCAGATTCCCTTTTAAAAGATGTACTCATGCTCATTCAGATGCAGGAATCTGCCCTAAAACAAGTGCAGGATGAACTTGTTTGCAATCAAAGAGAGTTGGACAGCCTTAACCTCATGATAGAACAGTCTATGCAGCTTGAGAGTGCAGAAAAGGCTTTGAACGACATTGAAACAGAGATAGAACAAAAGACTTGTCTGCTTTGCGAGTGTGAAAATCAGCGCAGCAAAGAAAGGTCGAGAGAACGAGAACGGACGGAAAAAGAGACTGAAATAGCCGTAATTCAAAAAGACATTCCGCTGTATGATGAACTTGACCACCGTCAAAAAGAAATTCGGAACAAGGAACAAGCCATTCCTCAGGCAAAAGACCTGGTCAAAGCTCTCGATGCTGCTATTGAAGACGACAGAAAACTGATTGATACTCTAAAAGCCGAACTGTTGGAGAGAGGCAGTGCAGGGGAACATCTTCAGAAGTGCAAGTCTGAACAGGAGTCTGTTACAAGACGTGGTTCTGCCCTTGCGCAATTGCAATCAGAACTGAAAGCCTATGATGAACTGTGCCTTTGCATGGAAACTGACAAAGCGTCCCTTTTGCAGGTAGAAAACGATTTTGTACGCAAGAGTGCAGAATATGCTTCTTTGTTCCAAGCCTTTCTGAATGAACAAGCAGGGATTCTTGCCGAAAAGCTTGCTGTCAATGTTCCTTGCCCAGTTTGCGGTTCATTGGAGCATCCTCTCCCTGCTCAAAAATCTGCCGCAGCGCCTACGGAAGCTGATCTTGACCGTGTAAAAAAATGTATGGATGACATGCAGAAAAAAGCTGTTTTGCACAAAGATAATCTTGCTGAAAAAAAAGGAAAGGCTGATTCTGTCCGAAAGACCATAGAAGAAAAGTGTGACCAACTTGGTGTTCCTGCATCGGAACAAGCCATTGACAAAGAAGTTCGTGATCTTCGCAACGTATATGCGGAACTTGCCAAAACGATATCACAGGAAGAAAAATCTGTAAAAAGGAAGATCGAATTGGAACAACTTATTCCTTGCAAAGAAAATGATTTGAGGAATCAGGAATCAAAACGAAATGAGATGCATACGCGGCTTGAAAAAGAATTGACCGTGCTGGATGAGCAGAAAAAGAGTCTTGAAACATTTGCATCCAAGCTGCTTTCATCTCGAAAAGATGCCGAAGACCGAATGCACTTTTTGCAGGATGAGCTGTCCCGCATGAAAATGGCATTGGAACATGCAGAACGACAGTATGAAAGCATCAGTGCCCAGATTCAGGGGCTGAAAGGAAAGGCTCAGGCAGTACGTTCGCAGATGGAAAATGTGTACAGAAGCATGAAAGATGATGCGTGTGTGTCTACAGACTTTTTAAATGAAAAGCTTTCCGCCCTGAAAACGCAGAGACAGCAGATGCAGGCTCGGTATGACAACATTCATGTCTGTCTTGAAACAAATAGAAATTCTTACACACACATGCAGAATGCCTTTGAAAAACAGGTTCTGACAGAAAAAAAATACGGTTGGCTCAGCGAACTTTCCAATACTGTAAACGGCAGGATACGGGAAAAAGACAGGATAGATCTTGAAACATACATTCAAATGTCATTTTTTGACAGAATCCTGCGTCGTGCAAACTTGAGGTTCATGGTTATGTCCAGCGGACAGTTTGAGTTTGTGCGGCGGCATGTTTCTTTTGACAATCGAAGCAAATCTGGTTTGGAGCTTGATGTCAAAGACCATTATGACGGAAGCTGCCGTTCCGTAAAATCGCTGTCGGGTGGAGAGTCCTTTGAAGCATCTCTTTCTCTTGCCCTTGGGCTGTCGGATGAAATCCAGTCATCTGCCGGTGGCATCCAGTTGGATTGCATGTTTGTAGACGAAGGTTTCGGTACACTGAGTGAAGAGCCATTGTCCAAGACCATCGATGCATTGCTTTCCCTAACGGAGGGAAACAAACTTGTGGGTATCATCTCACACGTAGAATCCCTTACAGAGCGCATTTACAACAAAATTATAGTGACAAAAGAACGGTATGGAGGAAGTTCTGTCGACATGAAGCTCCTGTAAATTTGTGTACTACAGTGAAATGTTGTTTTGAGCAATCTCGAAAAAAAGTTTTTTTTATGTCGGCTACGCTGTCATAAAACTCTATTGCAAAGATATCCTAATCTGGATGAATCAGCAGCAGAAGGATTTTCTTTTAGTCAACCTCTATTGCTTAATTTGGTGTTGATATGGTATTATGTATGCCATGAAACAGAAGCAGAATGTATATGATTATTCCTATGAGTTGCGCCGCATGCGGAGCAAGCGCATTACTTATGCACTTGGTATTGTTACGTTTACATTCCTGTTTTTGACATTGTTTTTGCAGTTTGTCCTTTTTCCTGTCCATGTAAAGTCTGATGCGATGGAAAATGACATTGCAAAAGGAAGTGCCGTGTTTGTAACGCCACTTCTGCATAATCCGAAACGGGGTGATGTCTATTATGTTTCCCAACAGGATCAGGAAAAGCTGACCGTATTTGAAGGATTTGCAAATGCTATTGTTCGCTTTGTGACATTGCAGAAATTTTATCCGTTTGGTTATAGTGAAAAAATGAGCTGCAAGCCGTTTTTGCGCAGGGTCATTGCGTTGCCTGGCGATAGCATCTACATGAAAGATTTTGTGCTGTACATCAAGCCGAAAGGCGAAAAGCTGTTCCTGACAGAATTTGAGCTGACGGAAAAGTCTTATGAAACGAACATTTATTCCATTCCCGCCGAATGGGAAAATATTGGCATTGCCGGTTCATTTTCAGAAATGACGTTGGCTGATGATGAATATTTCGTGCTTTCAGATAATCGCATTGAATGTGCTGATTCTCGTCTGTGGGGGGCAATCACTGCCGACCGATTAAAAGGTCGTGCTTTGCTGGAATATTTTCCCTTGAACAAGATACGTCTGTTTTGATATTGTGCATATAGAATTAAAAAAATCGTACAGCTTGTACGTTCACATTCCGTTTTGCCGTTCAAAGTGCGATTATTGCGATTTTTTCAGCATTCCTAATCATGGACTTATTCCTGATTCCTATATTGATGCCCTAAAAAATGAGCTTACATGGCAGTGTTCCGTTTATGGTATTGATTCTTTCAGAACTGTTTACATTGGTGGTGGTACGCCCAGCCTTTTGTCAGCAATGCAGCTCAAGAATCTTCTTTCTTTTTTGAACAAGAAGATGAATGGGTGCCAGGAATGCACGATGGAAATGAATCCTGAAACGATTACCGAAGAAAAGCTTATGATTGCTCGGGATTGTGGGATAAACAGGCTTTCAGTTGGAATTCAGTCAATGAATGAAAGTGCCTTACGTGCTGTCCACAGGCATTGTTCTGTGTACGATACGGAACGAGCATTGCAAATCATAAAGAAAGTGTGGAAAGGCCGTTTGAATCTCGATGTCATTGCTGGGCTTCCTGCCCAGTCATCAAAAGACTTTTTGAATTCTTTGCAAAGGGTGTTGGATTATACTCCTGATCATGTTTCATTGTATACATTGACAGTCGAAGATGGAACCCTTCTTGCAGAACGAATAGACAATGGACTTATTTGGAATTCAGACCTTGCCGATGAACAGTGGCTTTTAGGAAAAAAACAGCTTGAATCTCTCGGATATGTACAGTATGAAGTGTCAAATTTTTGCAGGCAGGGCATGGAAAGCCTTCATAACATGGCATATTGGAAGCAATTGGATTATATTGGGATTGGCAGTGGGGCAACAGGCACTGTGTACTCTTTTAGTGCTGGTGAATGTGGACTTCGCTGGACAAATACTACCAGCCTAGAAGAATACATTTCGTGTTGGGCAGAAACTGGATGTAATTCTTCTGTACATGATCTTGAAAAAAAAATGTGGCGTACAGAAGAAAGACTAGATCTTGCAACTGAAGAACAAGAGTTCTTCATGATGGGGTTGCGTACTGTAAGCGGAGTGAGTACAGAAGATTACAAAATCCGATTTCGAAGTCTATCGCCATGGTACGGAGATCTTTTTGCCCGACTTGCACCGATACGCGACAAAATGAAAGCTCATGTATGCCTGAATGGAGATGTCTACTATGCTGTTTCAGCCCCTGACTTTCTTTTTCTGAATTCCGTGTTGCTGAATCTGTTGTAGATGCAATTTCTTATTTAGAAAATATTTCTTTCTTTTTTGATAAGGTTGGATTATAATTTTACAGTAAAGAGTTTTTCATGCAGACATTTTGAGTGTTTCATACAGGAGTGGTAAAGCTATTGTAAAAAATAGCCGACTGAAAGATTTAGGAGGATTGAAAATAGTATGATAGGCATAAAAATGAAAATAAATGCAGTGCAAACTTTTATGATTGTGCTTACATGTTCTGCAGTTGCATTCTTTTCTTATAGAAAAGCTAGTCATGAACTAAAATCTGCTGTAGAAACTGGAAATTTTAACTTGGCTCATGCAACAGCTTCTGATATTTTCAACATAAATGATCGTGAATTAAAGATGCTTACTGCTCTGTCGAAATTATCTGTCATACAAGATCCTGATGTTGACCTTCATGATAAATGGGAACTTGTAAATTCTGCAATAAAAGGTGAAAGCAGATATTTTGGAATAGGTATATACAATGAAAAAGGTATCGGTTATGCCACTACAGGAAAGTGGAGCGATTTGCATGAACGTGATTATATTGCAAATGCGTTGAAGGGAAAGCCGTACATTCAGGAGCCTGGCTACAGTAAGGTAAACGGTCATGTAAGTACTTATTACGGTATGCCTGTATTCGATAAAAACAATAGGGTTATTGGTGTCATTGCCGGTGTCGTGGACAGTGAGGCATTGTGCCATACTGTCTCGGACATTACGGTTGGAAAAAAATCACATCCATATATTGTAGATACAAAAACAAGCGCAATCATTGCCAGCGAGGACATTGAAAAGGTAAAGAATGCCGTCAAGATTTCTGATGATGCTTCAAAAGGCTTTTCTCCCATCATCACGAATATTTTGAAAGGTGAAACTGGAACAGTTGTTTATTACGATGAAGTTGCAAAAATGAAGAAGTCTGTAACCTATCAGCCTATAAAAGATTGCTCTTGGGTTGTTGTGTGCGAAGCTCCTTATAGTGATTTTTATGGTGGCATACAAGATCTTCTTGTAAACATGACAATCATCAGTATCATTGCTTTGCTGATAGCTATTGCTGTTGGATTCTTTGTCATTATGCTTTCCATAAAGCCTTTGAAGGCTGTCGGTAAGTCCATGTCGGAAATTTCTCAGGGTAATGCAAACCTGACGTTGCGTTTGCAGAGTTCTGCAAATGATGAAATTGGTTTGCTTGTAGGAGGATTCAATGCCTTTGTTGGCAAACTTCAGGAAATTATAAAGGATTTGAAGGTTTCAAAGAATGACCTGCAGGAGTTTGGAAATCGTTTGAGCGGCTTTGTACACAAAAATGCAGATTTGCTTATGGATATGCTTTCTGGCATACGGAACGTAGAAATGGAAGTTGGAAACCAACACGAAAAAGTTGACAGTACTGTTGTTGCCGTTGATCGCATTTCTACTTCTGTAGAAGGTCTTCGCAAATTGCTCCTCAAGCAAGATGAAAGCGTTGAGCAGGCATCTACTGCCGTTACTGAAATGATAGGCAACATACAGTCTGTTACGCATGCAATTCAGAAAATGGCAAATGAATTTACCAATTTGAAGGGGGATGTTGACAGCGGTATTGAACAGCAACGGAAGGTTTTCTCTCAGATACAACAGATAGAAGAGCAGTCGAAAATGCTTAACGAAGCAAATATTGTTATTTCTTCCATTGCAAACCAGACGAATCTTTTGGCAATGAATGCTGCTATTGAAGCTGCTCACGCTGGTGCTGCCGGTCAGGGATTTGCTGTTGTTGCGGATGAAATCAGAAAACTTTCAGAAACGTCTTCGGCTCAATCAAAGAAAATCGGTTTGCAGCTTAAGGGTATTCTTGGTGCAATTTCCAGTGTTGTTACATCTTCAAATCTTGCAGATAAATCATTTATGGCTGTCATGGACAAAGTTACTGCTACGGGTGATTTGGTTCAGGAAATTAAATTTGCTATGGATGAGCAGACTGCAGGTTCTAAGCAGATAGGTGAAGCCTTGAACCTTATGAATACGGCTGCATCTCAGGTTAAGACAGCATCTGATGATGTTGATTCTGCACGCCGTGAGATTATTTCTGATGTTTCAAGTTTGAAGCTGTCTTCTAATTCTGTGCAGGAGCATATAGGTCAAATGGAGGAAAATGTAAAGGATATTGAAGTTTCGGACAAAAACCTTTTAAGCATAGCTGATTCCATTTCTCAGTCCATTGAGCGCATTGGCTCTGAAATAGATACATTCGAGACTTGATGCTTTTGCTTAAAGTTCAATTTAATTTCATAAAGCAAGCTCGACTTGCTTTATGAAATATTCCGTTTATTTCTACAACCGCTTCTCCGCTTAAACTCGAAATTTCTATATGTCAAACAATAAGGGCATCTCTAAAAATAGATATTGCAGTGTGCAAATGCCGTGTCAGTTTCAAAAATGCTTATTAGCAAGACAGTAGAAAAGCCTTTCTCAGTAAAAATGATTTTCCAATTTTATTCATTTTTTCCTTCAAATGCGCCCCAGTGCGGGCATCCACATAACTAGCGTTTTAAGCCGTAAAAACGGTTTTGCCCAAGGCAAAATTGGCGCAAAAGTTGCGGTGGCGTAAAGCCACGGAGAGCAACTTTTGTGACAAAGTTTTTATCGGTTTTGAAAACCATGTTAGGTTAGAATCTACCTTCTGTGACTGCTTCTCGAAGGCACTTATTCATTCTTGTCTGATATCCTTTTCCAGTTGCTTTCATTATAGCAAGAATGTCTGCATCAATTTTAAATGAAATCAATACTTTCTTAGGCGTTATATCAAAATACTCCTTATGATACGGAACAAATTCCTGAAGTTCTTCTTTTGTGAATTTTGGAGAATCATCATCATAAGTAATTGGAACTTTCTCAATTTCTTCTATTCGCTCAGCCGTTAATTTTTTTGATGTAATCATAATAGACCTCCTTCAAATCATTATCTGCTCTTTGTGCTGAAATAATCCTTGTTCGTTCTCGTTCCGTAAAAGTTGTTACCAGAACCAACATACCATTTATACAGCCAATGCCATTCCATCGTTCTTCATCAACGGAATGATTCTTATCATAGCGGACAAGGAAATACGGATCATCAAGGACATCCGTTATTTCTTCAAAACCAAATCCATGTTTTTTACGGTTGATTTCGTTCTTTTCTTCATCCCATTCAAAGCGACCGTCATCGCTTATAATCGTTTTCCCCATAAAAAATCCTTACAGATAGTATATATCCACAAGGATATACTGTCAAATATTTATATACGAGTATGAATAGGCTCTAAATAAATAATTCCATATCCACGCATTCCCAGTCGCTGCCCAGAATGTTTACACTTCTTACGCTATATTCTTTGAAGCCAACTGATTCATAGCAGGCACGGGCTTTGGGATTGTTAGCGATAACTCCGAGAGTTATGTGGCTGGCGTGGAGTTGCGATTTTGCATATTGGATTGCGAGTTCCAGCATTTTTCTACCGTTACCCTTGCCACGGAGTTCTGGCGAGACGATAACAAAGCCGAAGCGTACAAGACTTCTGTCGTTTTCATTCAGCTCATTACCTTCCAGCGGCCATTTTCCGATTCGGTCGGCTGACCACTGAAAGAGTTGTTTTTCATCTTGCACCCAGTTGCAAATTACTTTTGAATCTTCTGGGGTATAAGGGCGTAGCGTCATGGAACTTTTCTCCGCAGGTTAATTGGAAGATTTATCTTATCAACGATAAGTGGTGCAGTGTGCCATCAATTGCTTAAACGGTGGCGCGGCTCGACCGCGACATCCGCTTTGAAGCTTTGAAAATCATTAAGGTTCCAAGGCTTATCGTGCTAAGATAGATAAGCCCATCAGGGCACGATATCCTAAATTATTCAACAGGGGGACCTTAATGAGATTCTATAAGAACCAGCATCAATTTTAAATTGGAATCGGCCTTCACGCAAGAACCATGTATGTCTGTGTCATCAACAGCATCGGAGAAACAGAATCGATTCTGAGAAGATAGCAAATATGCTCCTCGGTGGAATGTTTCCAATCGCATACGCATATCCCAAGGCAAAGCGTGCAGTACGCGACCTTCTCAGAAGTACCTCATTTTTCCAAACATTTATATCATGCCATCTCGACCCGCTGTCGGCTACGAACCTTTGAAAATCATTAAGGCCCCAGGTTTATCATGCTAAGATAGATAAGTCCATCAGGGCACAATATCCTAATAAATTCGATAGGGGAACCTTAATGTGATTTTACATCTGCATCAAAGCAGCGTAGTCTATTTTGTGTTCTCTTGCATAAGCAATAAAATCTTTTTCTTCTTTTGTCACGCGGATTTGAAATTTAAGCGGTAGTGCAAATTTTTGTTTTCTTCCTGCATTTTCTCTTGCACCACCGTGACCAAGTTTCTTTTCATACGAGGAAAGTCCTGAGATTTTCATATATTCTTTTTCAGAAATAATCTTTTCATCTGAAGAAACTTCTGATTGCAATTTCTTGAATACATATCCCTCAGAATCTTTTACAAAAACATAATCCATAATCAGACCTCCTTCAAACGCTTCCTAGCAAGCTTAATGATTTCTTTTGGAGTTTTCTGTGTTTCCTTTACAAAAACAACTCCAACCACAATAATTTTCCCGGCTATATATTTAAATAAAGAACGAAGTTCATTTGTCTTAATTTCAAAAATTTCTTTTTGAATCGGCTTTACACGAACAAATTCAATTCCTTGTTCTTGTATTTTTTTGTAATCTGCTTCAAGCATATCTTTCTGAGATTGTTCCAGTGATTCTATCTCATTTTTTACTTGTGGCAATTTTTCTACTGTGAACTTCATAATAATATGATAAGGTGATATTTTGAAATTGTCAACAATTTCAAAATGACATAAAAAAAATCAGGCTTGACCTGTTTTTTTGTTTACTAATATAACCGCTTATTTATCACACTCCTAAAGTTTAATTCATTTTTTAAGTCAAATCGAATGTTTTATATCCAAGATTTTTAATTTCTAATTGGAAATATTGAAAAAGTTTAATATTCTTTTTCTTCGAAAAAAATTGGCTCAATCACTTGTAAGGAATCATTTTGACGAGATAGTGAACTATTTTGACCATCGGTACACGAATGCGATTCTGGAAGGGATGAACAGCATAATTCAGAACATAAAACGCAGGGCAAGGGGCTTCCGCAACACGGAGTTCTTCAAGACAATGATATATCTTGTTTGTGAAAAGCTTCCACTTGAAAAATATGCCGTCATGGCCTAATATCTTTTTAGGCTTTACCCACACTTTTTGGGGAAGAGCCATAAAATTGTCTTCTGTTTCTGACTGAATGCCCATATTTAATTTTATAGGTATGAATTTTTTTTGCGAGTTAAAGTACTAAAGTCGTGTTCTTGAAGATTATTATAAACAGAAATGTTTGAATTGCCCTTTTTTGTAATCGAAATACTAGAAATTTATATTATTCTGTATTAAACTAAGACTAGTCTAAGATTTCTCGGAAAAAATCGTTAGATAACTCTTTAAAATTGGTACAGGATAATATGAATCGCACCGTTAAAAGAATTCTTACATGTATTTTTACTCTATCATTGTTTGTTGCGAATGGTTTTTCAGGAGAAACAAAAGAAAAAATTGCTGAAAAACTGGAAGAAGAAGGCTTTAATGTCGGTGGATATTTTTTGATCCAGCGCATGGCTGGTGATTATGGGGATTCTGGCATAATGAATTTTGGAGGAGGAATGGTTGCTGAGTTTTTCCTTCCCAAATTTTTGTGGATGCAGGATACCATGAGCTGGGGATTGAGTGGAAGGCTTGAATATGAGCATACAATGCCTAAAAGTGGCGGTAAAATACAGTCTTTTGACGAAAGTCCCTTTCTGTTTGGAACATGGTTTCGCATTGCAATGGACAGGTTTGCCATTCAGCCAGAACTCGCCATGGGTGTGCTTTCGTATGGTGTTGACGGAGATGATGTAAGCGACAGTCAGGTGCTTCCTGTTTTTGCAGCATCTGTCGGTTTGCGTTTGCATCCTGATCATGATCAGATGCGCAATGTGGAATTGGAGGCTGCACCTGTATTCCATTTTACTCCTGCAATGTATGGTCATTCGGTTTCTCAATTTGGATTACGCCTTGGTGTACTATATAGGGCAAATAAGAACACGAGGGATTATTCTATCCTTGCTCGAGAAACTCGTGCCAACAATAAACTGGTTGCAGAAGAAGAGCAGAAAAAAAAGGATGAAGCTAATCAGCAAAGAATAGAAGAAAAATATGCTCGCTTTAGAGAACAGTCTCGTCTTGTGGAAGAAAAGAATAAAAAGAATGCTGAGGATAAGGCAAAAAAAGAAAAGGAGACTGCCGAACAGCGCAAGGCTCGGCAGGATGCCGAAGCTGCCAAAAAGTCTCGTCGCAATGCGGAAAAGAAGAAGAAGGAAGATGAAGAAAAAAAGAAGCTTGATGCTTTACATAAAGATAAAGAATCTGCAAGAGCAAAGAAAGAAGCTGAAGCCACGGAAAAGGCTCGTCTTGAAGCTGAGAAAAAAGCTCGTGCTGAAGCGG
>ERZ842401.1787-NODE-1787-length-29849-cov-6.601631_pt1 | contig 29849 bp, 25 predicted proteins | sample MGYA00521270_ERZ842401 | MGnify/ENA primary metagenome ERZ842401 (study PRJEB31892, sample SAMEA3878208) | bioreactor metagenome | biome: Moose rumen | place: Sweden | collected 2011-10 | study: EMG produced TPA metagenomics assembly of the PRJEB12797 data set... | reverse complement strand
ATGGTGGACCCCGAAGTTTCTCCAGGATCTTCACCAGTTTCTTTGAATTTTTGAGTAACGTAGCGATAGTCTCGCATACGATTACAATACCATCAATGGCTGTGCTGGTTCTTGATTTCTTTACAGCTACACCCGTGATTGTGATGGTTCTTCTTTCTTCTCTTCTCTCGTCTCGTTCTTCTTGTCATGGTTCCAATTGTGAATCTTCTCTGCGATGTCGATAACAGAGCTCAGTCCAAATAAAGCCATGACGATAATCTTCAAATTCATAATTCTCTCTCTGTTTTGTTCGTAAATGTTAGTTTAAAATGTTAATAAAATAACTGTCTAAATCTCTCATATATAAGGGTTTTAAGCGAGATTATGAACGGTGAAAAAAGGGTAAGATTCGATTGAAATCAGAAACTTTTATTATCTTTGTAGGGCTATACAATGAGGAAGAAGACAGATTATCTAGTTGAAATGTGAATAAAAACTGTATTAAATGATAGAAAAAGAATTATTAGAAAAAGCACTAAGGGGATTCTATAGAACAGGTTGCTTTCATATCTATTTGGCTGGTAGTTTTGACCAAGACTTAAATCAAATGAGCCAGCAAGACTTAGGTATATTCCTACATGAGTATGTGCACTATCTTCAAAACATATCAACCCCGTATGGGATTTTTGAAGCCGCTGCCTTGAATGAGGCTGCAGTAGAAACCTTTATTGATATTGCACCGAAGAAAGAGATAGAACTCCCATATGATGCTCCTCAAAGTGATAAGCTTAAAATGCGATTAGATTGGCTAAAAAAAACAAATGGCCAACCTATTAAAACTCAAGATAATTTAATACAAGTTGACGAGAATAAGGACATTCTAATGGGAGCCCTCGATCATACTATACATGGGAGAAAATGTCCACTTATTACCTTAGAATTCCATGATAAACAGGGAATAGTCCATCGCAGGATTATTGGAGCATTGGATATTAAAGAGGCAATGGCAGCTGCTTACCAATGCTTGATTGATCCTAACGCGGACCACCCAGATATTCCATATAATTTGCTTAGGATGTACTGCAAACAAGCTTTTCCAAGTGTTGGAACCGATGTGAAGAAGTTTATCTGTCTCTGTTATCTGTCTTTGTTTAGTCTAGACCCAGCTTATCAATTTGTGAATTTATGTTATCAAGCGGAAGAGAAAAAAGACCAATCTGGTTTTGAATTCTTCGATGAATACATGAATAATCGTCACGTAATAACGGGTGATAAATCCATGAAACCATGGGAGCATTATAATGAATTACTTGTACAATATAGAGACTCCATTCAGGGATTACTTAGGTGTGAGACCCCTTATATTGATACTATTTTTGAGCGATTAAGAATGACTGATGGTAATGTACCACTTCTCAATGTGCTAAATACTAATGAACCTTTCACTTCAGAGAATGTGAAAGCATTAGTTAATGTGTTGGGTATTCCTTATTTGCATGCTCAAGGACGAGGTTGGTTTTTCCCATCTCTTGACGGAGTAGGAGCATCGGATGTTGTTAGATTGATGGGCTTGACTCGGCTATACCAGTTCTTAATCAATAGAGACAAAAGCACAATGTGTATATGTCCATTTGTCACTATGTGCGGAACCAAAGGGACTTATTGTTACGATAAACCCTGGTTGGAAAGAAATTGTCCGTTTGAGATAATCGGAGATGAAATTGGGCTAAAGAATAAGAAAATTACAGTTAAACAATAAAGTGACAAAATCAGTTGCCAGTTATAATGAAACGAATGCTTTCAATTACAACGAACGGGTTTTGATATTCTGTCTCAATTTGTTCACCTTTATAATCTTCACAATAACTCTTCCATTGTCTAATTCATTTAATCACCTAAGTTCAAGAAATAGAGAAATTATCGCTAACTTTGCCGTCGTAATTAATATTGAATCTTATGGCTAAAAAAGATAATAGAACCATATTCGACCTAACTGATGAGGAATATGAAGCTTATCAGGAGAATCCAGAGTTGTTCGAGCAAATATCAAGAAACTCTTTTGAAGACGCTCTCGATATGATGTTTGACAGAGATGAGGATTTTAATGACGATGATGATGGTATTGGTAGTTTTCTGGATGACTAATAATATTTTTTATGGCAAAATACTGGCTACATAGAATTACTGGTGGAAATAATGCTTTACCATTTGCATATCCATTGTTGTTTGAACATGGATTGCTATCAATTGGTTGGTGTGATTTATCTGAGGATTCTCTAATCGAATCAGTTAAAGCTCAAGGCATTAAGGCTATTGATGATTGGATGATTGCAGAAGATTGGGGATTGCCAAGGAATCGATGGAATCTCTATCGTTTTATTCATGAAATGAAAAAAGGAGATTATGTAATTGTTCCTACTGAAGGTGAATTTAGCGTTTTTGAGATTTCAGACGATAAGGTGTTTTCAAATGAGTCAATAGATAAGTCTATCTATGTAGATTGGGATGGGAATCAAGCATTTCTTAACGAACAAGGCCTGATGGCGACGGATACTCTTGATTATATAGATTTGGGGTTTTATAGAAAAGTATCTCCATTATCCTTACATATATCAAGATGGCATTATGCTGATTCGGATCTCCAAAAACGAATGAAAATTAGGCAAACAAATGCTGATATTAGCGATTTGAGTCAATCTATTGAATCTGCTATACGTTGTTTTGAGCAGCATAAGCCAATTAATTTAAAAGAAGAAATCATTGGAGACGCTGCCCCAAAACTATTGGAGAAAATACATAGATATACTAATCCCGATAAATTTGAAAATTTAGTAGAGTGGTATCTAAAATCTATTGGAGCCAATGAAATAGACATACCCCGCAAGAATGAATCATCAACAGAAGAAGGTGATGCAGATAGAGTCGCTTTTTTTGAGAATATTAAGACAGCTATCATGGTTCAAGTAAAGAAACATGATGCCAATACAAGCACTGATGATTGGGCCGTTCAGCAAATCAAAGCCTATAGAAAGAACCATGATTATGGTGACTATTTTACTCAAATGTGGGTTGTTTCAACTTGTGATCAATTCAGTGAGGAAGCTATGAATGAGGCAAAGAACTCAAATGTAAGATTAATCAATGGTATAGAGTTTTGTAAAATGATTCTTGATGCAGGATTAGAAGGCCTAAACTTATAATAGACCGTTTTAATACATATCAGCGGTTGGTTTTCCTTTTATAATCCGCAAAACGAATCGTGCGCGGCCTCTAAAACGAAACGGTCGGTGGTCGGGGCATTTCCAAAAAACGAAATGGTCGCCAATCGCACAATTTGAATGACATTATAACGCCATTAAAAAGACGGGTGTGACTACCATCACGCCCGTCTTTTTTGTCGGGTGCGCGGCTTGCGCCGCGCTTTCGTTGTCGCTCCTCGTTGCGGTCACCGGCTTGGGGCGTCGAAGCCCCAAGCCTCCAATCTTAAAACGCGACCACCGCTCGCACACCGTTGGAATTGTACTTATTGCCGTTGCCGTTGACGGCGCCGCTCCCTGCATTAATGTAGTACGCGTAGGAAGCACTGTATTCGGTGGTTGACCACTGCCAGTCGGTCGGCTTCACCCACAAGCCAAGAGCAAATGCCTTGGCAAATATGGCCTTTTCGTTGGCTGTATCATAGCCCTGCAGGTGCCACCACACCATGCGAGCCAGCTCTCCAGCACTCGGCAGCCACCAGCGGTGAGCCTTGAACTTGTCACTCAACACCTCGCCGGCCTTCACCTTGGGCTCATACGCATAGCAGCGACTCGCTGCTGGGAAATAAAACTCGCGGTAATTGTTGCCCTTGGCGGCCACTATCGCGTCAATGCGTGTCTGCAGCACCTCGGTCTCGCTCTGCATCGCGTTGGCTTCAATCGGAGCACTCAGGTCATAGCCGTCAAGGGTTACGCCGTTCAGTATCTTGTTCCTGTGGCGGATGATGTGCAACGTCTTGAACTGACCCACATGGATGAAGTCGCCGGCCTTATAGGGGCCGAGGTTCTCTTCCAACTGCACCATGCCCATGTCGCCCACGGCTGTCGTGCGCGAGAATATTTTGAAGCCCTGGGCATCGCCGGCGGCCTCATCGCGGTAGTTGGCGTCGTTGATGGTGCTCGTACCGTTGGCGGTGATATTGCTGATGGCTGGCACATCATAGCAGTTATAGTCCTCGCCACTGTCCAGCGTCACGCCACTCACCCTGTCGGGATGAAGGCCCCACTGGTCACTGACAAGGTTTGCAAGGCCATAAGCCAGGCGGTCGGTAGGATCATCGGGGTTGATATACATGCACACGCCCACAACGGTCTTGCCTGGCAGATATTCGTCACTGAACGAGCCATCGGCATACACCAGGTCACCCTCTTTGCAACTGTGCTCATGGAAATGCAACTCTTTGCTGGCTGTAACTGTGCTGCCGTCATGCAGCGTCAAGGTGACGGTCACCAGGGCAATGGGCGGGTTGGCTTCTGTGCCCACGCGGTTCACGGTCACTACTCCGGTCTGGGCATTCACGCTGGCCCACTCATTGCTCGGCATGCTCCACGTGATGGCGGTGAAGTTGTTGCCCTCGCTGGTAATCTCAAGCGGGTAATCGCCCACCGTGGGCATATACTTGCTGGTGATGATGGCCACATTCTCGACGGTCTGGCGGTTATATACGATGGTCAGTCCCTGACTGCCGTGGTCAACGTCACCCCACGTCTCTACCCATCTGCGCTTGCGCTCAAAGCTCACACTGGCACCGGTCAGGGTGATGGTGCCGCTCAGGCGGCAGTTGCTCCCGAGGGCAGCGAGCGCGTCAAGCAGACCGAGGCCATCCGAACCATTCAGTCGCCAGTTCACGTTGTCAATCCTCACCTCGCGCAACTGACCGGGTGCGCTGGCATGCACACCACGCACGATCGCAAGGGTGTCAACAATCGGGGTGTTCTGCACGATGATGCTCTCCAGTGAGCCGTAACCCTCCATCTCCAGGGTTGAGACGCTGGTACAGTCTATCAGGCGCAAGGTCTTGAGGTGTCTGCCGAACACAAGCGTGGTCAACGTCGTGGTCTTGGGCAATGTAACACCGGTCACACCGCTTCCCCACAAGTACAACTCGCGCAGTTGCTCCTGCTTGCTCAAGTCAAGGGTGAACACGCCGTTGCTCTTGCTGCCCAAGCCCTCGCAGTTGGTCAAGTCAATCACCTCAAGGCTCACGGCATTGGTGACATTGAGTTCCGTGAGTTTGGTGTTCACCCACTGGCGCGTCTGCCGGTCGGTGTTGCTGCCCAGTCGCAGCGAGCGTAGTTTCACGGCAACGCCAAGGTCGATGTCGCCGATGTCGCCATATTTGTACAGGTCGCCGATGTCGGTCAGCAGGTCGCCGTCAAACAGATATGTCACATTGTCGTTGCGCTCTATGACCATGCCATGCTGCACCTCGCTATTGACCACTGTCACACCCTGCTCGGGGTCAAGGCAGCGGTAGCGAACTGTGTCACTATACTGGTAGTTGCCAAGTCCCAGGCACACCCACATCGGCATATAGGGCTTAATCACCAGGTCGCAACCGTAGCCCCAGGTGCGCCACGTAATACGGCGGCCCTCACTGCCCAGCGCCCAGCGGCTGCCCCAGTACCTGAACGAGTTGCCCAACCAGTAGCGGCGCTGGTTCTTCTTGTCGCCAAGGCCACTCTCGATCCAGCGGCTGTAGGGGGTGCCGCCTTGGTACTGCTTCATGCCGTAGTTATAGAGTGCCTCGCACCATGCGCCCTGGTGACGCTCAAACCAGGCTATTAAATCCGGGCCGCTGAAACCGCTCTCCTTGCTCTTGTCATACAGCATCTTGGCAATCGCCTGAATGCGGTCGTCAAAGCCATCCTTGAGATTGACCCAGATGGCGCCGCGATGACCTTTGAGCACGGTGCTCGAGCCTGCAGGCTGGCTCGGTTGGTCATATACGAACCTACCGTTCACAATGTAATCTGACAAACCAAGCCAGAATGGGAACTCGATGCGGCCCGTGTTGCCGATGCCCAGGCCACTGTCTGTGTCACGCGCCAACGGACGCCACAGGCTGCCGTTATAGGTGCACAAGCCCAGGTTCTTGCTCCCGTTGTCCATCATGTGGTTCACAAGCATCCATATCAGATACACGCACCAGTGGTCAACACTGATATAGTCACTGGCCTCGCTGATGAACTTAGCAAGGCGGTAGGCTGCTGTGTCGTAGGCATAGGTCACACCCTTGCTGTCAGTGTAAGGGGTGGCAAGCAAGCCGCCGGTGGCGAGTTTCTGGTTGGTGCTCACCAGCCAGTTGTGAAGACGCAGCAGTCCGGCTGTCTCGGCTTGAACGGTCTCGGTCTGACCCGCGTTCTCAGCATGGCCAAAGTCACGCTTCGCGCCGTTCTCTTTTATACTCTTCGGGTAGCGGGCCTCATAGTAGTTGTAGATGTCATTGACCTCGGCATTTCGCTCGCTGTCCCAGCTCATGGCGTTGAACACGGTGTCCCACATCACGTTGTTGTCGCGGATTTCCCACGCCTGGGCACCGCTGCGCTCCCAGGTATATGCGCCCTCAAATCCCAGCACCTTCTCGTTGTTCTTGCTTGTGATCAGGTTGAACATCCCAATCGGGTAATAGGTGTTGTCCCAGTAGCGGAACACGAATATCGGCACGGCCATAAGGCTCTGGCGGTAGGTCACGTCGCTCAACTGCTGGCGCACCTGGTATTGAACCCGCTGAGCCTCGGTCAGCGTGTCGAAGTCTGCACCCAGCGCAACGCACATCTTGTTGTACAGCATCGACATGATCGCGTTATTGGCCATTTCGCTGCTGGCATAGTCTTTCTTAGCGGTCCAGTCGTTGCTCAACGGCTCGCCGGCATACATGCGCCAACCGGCACGGCTCGCGCCACCAACGGTAACATTGTTGAAACTGAAGTCGAGGTTCCTGAATGGAACCGGGTAGTTCATCGAACTCGTGCCCTGGCATTTGAAGGTGTCACCGCTGGACGTGAACGAGGCGTTGCCGGCTTCAAAGTCATCGGGATTCAGGGGGTTGGTGTAGTTGCTGGTCTGCAGCGGGATGGCGGTCTTGCTCGTCGGCATGGCCTCGGCCTGCAGCACAAGCACCGGAAGTTCGGGACGGGCGGCGATCAGCTTGGGATAGCTCACCTCGAGGTTGCTGTCGAGCACGTCATTGCGCTTGGCGATGGCTATCTTGTCGGCCACTTTGGGCGTGTCGTAGGCATAGTTCTGCACGATGCCTCTGCGGTCAAGGGTGCTGCGGTACATGCGCACGCAGTACAGGTCAACGTCACACTCGGCACTGCCCACAGTGATGGGCTGGGCCACTCCCTGCTTGAATGAGGTGCTGGGAGTGATCAGACGCATGCCTTGATACACGCCGTCGATATATACAAGCATCAGCGCCTCGAGACTGTGCTGCTCTGCGCCTTGGTCATCGGTCCAGGTGTATTCGGTCTGCGTCCCTTCTATCACCATGTCGATGCGCACACGGGTATCTTCTTTATAGTCACAACTCAGGCTCTCGGAGTCACTCGAAAATGTCATGCCGTTGGCCTTGAACTGGAAGCCGATGCCACTGTACATGCACTCGGCAACAACGGCGTCGGCACGCACACAGTTACGCGTCGCAAGCTCAATGCTCACCGTCAAGCCCCTGCGGGTGCCGGCCACGTCGCTTCCGTTACCCATCGCGGGGTTCTCGTCGAAGGGGGTCACGGGAATGGTCAGGTACTGGCCTTTCTTCAGGTGCAGGGCGACGTTGCCGTCACTATCGGCAGCCCAGCCACTTCCGCCGGCGGTGAAGTCGAGGGCGCTAAGGTCCACGCTCACGCCGCCGCCGTTCCACACGGCGCGGTCCTGGTCGTTGTTGCTCTTGCCGGAACTGCGCAGCACCACATCGGCACCGGCCACCTCGCTCAGCACGACTTCGCCGGCAACGATGGTCACAGCGATGTTGCGACGCACGCCGCCACACTCGATGCGCACGGTGCGGTCGCCGGGCATGCTCTCACCGAAGAGAGCCACGCTCCAGGTCTGCAAGCTGCTCAGCCCGTCCTCCAGCGTCACGGTCTGCACGCTGCCGGCAAGCACGACATTGCCTTCGCCTATGATTGAAAGGCTCACCTCCACCTCGCCACTCGCACCGGGGTTCACAATCCAGTAGCCCAGCGTCAAGGTGTTGTACATGGCAAGGCGCGTGCCGGTTTTCAGGTCGCAGCCAATCACCACACCGGTTGCACCTGCTGGCTGATAGATGTATTCTTTCTCGATCACATCTGTGCGGATGTCGGGATCTTCGGCATACTCGGCCCACACGCCCACACGGTGGATGCCGTAGCTCTTGCCGGTCGTGATGGTGTAGCTCTTCACCGACCCTGCGTTCTGCGTGCCGCTGACCACCTCCTCGCCGTCGATCGACACATGCACGTTGCCGGTCACCGAGCCGCTCAGGCGCACATCCACAGCCCAGTCGCCGCTCATCACGGCGGCATCCGCCCAGTATGGCAGCGACACGCCTATATTCACGGCGGTCACCTCGTAGGCCAGCGTCTGCTTCCGCACGCCATAGCCGTTGTCAACCTCAATATAAAAGCGGTTGGTGCCCTCACTCAGGTAACGCCCCACGTCGATGTTGTAGGTGTTGCCGTCATACACGTCAAGGGTCTCTACCTCCACGTCATTGACAAGCAGCCGCGCCGTGCAGCGAGTGGTCACGCTGATCTGCTCGTCGCCGTTCTGGTACTTGTTGCTCACGCCCAGCGACACCACGAATGAGGTGCCGAGCGCGATTCTGTAGGGCGCACTGCCCGCCACCGTGGTCGTGAGGTTGAGCAGGTAGTTGCTCTCGCTCACCACCAGGTCTATCATGCCGTTGGCATCGGGCACAAAGGTGCTGCCGTTTAGCCGCACGCTCTTCACAACGCCCTGGTTGCCGATTATTGCGGCAATCATGCGGTTCCACTCTTCGGCGGCGACTCGTCCTTGAGGAGTCTTGCCCTCGTTCTCGACCTTGCCGGTCAGGTCTGTGATGTCTATAGCCATTGCTCTGTTGTTTTAATGCGGTTATAATGTCGTTAAAAGATGATTGGGAAAGTCAGCGGGAAGCCTTTGATCAGCGGCGTGCCCGCCCTGCTCGCAATAGTAAACAGACCCAGGTTCAGGCTCTGGATCTCACCGTCGTCGATGCACACATACCACACCCTCGTGTCCCATGAGCCCAGGGCCAGGTACTCGGCGGTGCTCATCGGGCGCACATTGTTCAGGGTGGTCAATGCCGCGCTGATTTGCTGCTTGGTCTCCTCGGGCATGCCGTTAAGGCGGTCAACTATCTCGTTGATCTTCTCCGGCAGCAAGTTCCACTCGGTCGCGGTCACCCGTTCGCCGGTCTGTTTCTCGGCGATATACAAGTGGTCTATATTCTGGTTCTCGTTCTGTGCCATGTCGCTATGATAGTTTGAAAGGTAAGGTATAGGTGAAGCACTCGTCGGTCACGGGACCAATCATCGTCAGCGCATGGGCGACAACCTCGGGCAGGTACTTGCTGTAGGCTCCGTCCTGCACGGCACTGCCGCCCACCACTCGCACACGCACCGAGCCACCACTATTGCGGTTGTCTGCACTCAGCCTTATCTTGATGTTCTTTATTGTGCCCATTGGTTAATGCCCTGGTGATGGAAGATTCTGCCAAACGTCCACTCTTGAAGAGCGTACACCTGCATTGAACATGATAAACTCCTGATAACTGATTGGGTATTCCAGCAGCTCGCCGTTATCTTCAAGGGTGAAGTCAAAATCAGAGAAGTCTGTTATACCAAAATTGGCCGCAAGGTCATCTTGCAACTCTGATATGCTTCCGTATTTTGCGATGCTCCTTATAACATTTGTCCTTGAATCTGTGCTTCGGTAGAGTCCTGTCACTTTGTTGACGAGTACGCCGTTTTCAATCACTCCGGCATTCGAGCCGCTGGTGAACCACAAGCCGTTGGCTTCCTCTGCAAGTTCCACAGTCATGTCTCCATCACCGAAAATGTTGCCATTAATCCGCTTTGCGTAGTACAGGTATATAGTAGATGAGGTACCGGCTGTTGCTGAGTGAACCACATCGTCAGGATTTGCGCTCAGCAACACAAAGGAGTGGGATTCAAATCTTGCGCCTTGCAGTTTGTTCCAACTCATTCCGTTCACTCCAAGGTCGTAAATCACACCTCCGCTCTCGTTCAAGAACTGCAGGACTGAGTAACCGTTCTCATCCACACCTATACGAATGTTCACATTGCCGTACTCATTTACAACCTCCATGAGACTACCTCCGATTCTAACACAGGCTTTGTTCTCACTGTTGGTGCTTGTATCCGGCTTTGTCTCGAGCCGCTTAACGACAAGGTCATCACTCACCTCTGTAGTCGAAGCGTTAAGAAGAATCTTATCATCCTCGCCGTTGATGTAGATGCCAATCTTGCGCAAGCCGGCAAGGACGTTAGTATTGATAACCTCAAGGGCGATGCTGTTGGCGGTCTGCGTAATCTTGCTCGTGGTCATCTCCTGCACCGGTTCCCAGTCCCACACGCTGAATGACGCCCCGCTTGCCTTTGCGGTCTTGCAACGCACAATGTCGTTGTTGAAGATCTCGCCACCGCTATAGGCTTTGCCGGTGACGGTGTCATACCATTGCGTTTGTATGCTGTCATTGCCAGTGTCAACAATGGCGGGATAGGTGGCGTTCACCCACAGGTCGCCCACGTCATAAGGGGCATGAGGCTGGCTCACAAACACCCTGCGCTTGCCATCAGCGGTGTCCTGGGCGCGGGCGGCGGCCTCAAGCGAGGCAAGCACATCGCGGTCGGTCAGCTCGTTCCAGCACCAGGCATTCTCCACCTGTTGCCACATCCATGCTCTGCCTCCTCCGCTCGACAATGCGCCGCGATTGTAGTAGAGGTCGCCTTCATGCAGCGCCTTGGTCTCAGCGTCAACCCAATCCACAGCGGGTGCGTTCTGCAGCGTGGGAGCAACGTCACCGAACCACATCTCTATCATCTGGTCTGCCTGGTCCTGGGCTGCGGTAACCATGCCCTCAAGGCTGCTCACCAGTTCATCAAGGCGCACCCTGTTGCCGTTGCGGTCGGTCACAGTGAGCCAGGAACCGTGAGGACTCAACTGGGCATCGGCGGTGGGCAGCGTGAAACTGTTGATGCCGGTATATATGCGCACGTAGGGGTTGCCGGTTCCGGCACCGGCTATCACGATGGCATTCTGGCGGCTGCTGTCACTCACGTTGCCCAGCAGCACCACATGGTCACCGGCTTCGGGCCAGTCGCTGTCACTGGCATACTCGCCGGGCAGGTTGCCCAGCGAGACCCAGTCGTCACCCACCGCCACCACCTTGCGCCAGTAGTATTTGTTCTGTGTGTTCTTGCTCTGACGGTAGTGAAAGGTCTGGCAACGTGCCAAGTCGCCCACCTCAAAGGTGCGCACCACCTGATTGCCGGCAGCGTCCTCGCGGTTGAAGTAGCATTTGTACCAGGGAACGACGCTAACGCCTTCCACAAGCACGCCTTCGCCTGGCTCCACGCGGCTCACTACCATCGAGGCGGCGCTGGCGACAATCACACCGCCCACATGGCTCATCTTCTGGATCTCGAGCTCCACGGCACTCAACTTCTGGCGCACGTGCAACTGGTCAACTTCAAGCAGCCAGTTGTCATCCGCATCTTTCGTGAGACCGAAGCCGGTACCGCCAGCCTCATAGTCGCCGCTGTCGATGCCTTCGGTGAGGTGCAGCCTGGCTTGCGCCGTGTCCTCCACGTCCTTGCGCAGGAATTTGTCCCATGCGTCGCTGTCCTCGCTCAATGCCCTGGCCTCATCGGCCACACCGGCCTCGTCGGCATAGCCGGCCTTGACCTTGCCCTGCTCACTGTCATCGGCATCCTCGGCTTTCTGGCGCAGCAGCAGGTAGCCGGCGGCATCGCTCAGCGAGTCGAGCAGGGGTTTGTTGGCATGGCTGTGTGCCTGGGCCGCAAGTTCGGCACTCTCTGTTGCGCTGCTCTCACTTTGGCCACCAACGGTCACACTGCCGCCACCGCCGGAACCAGACGCTCCCTGACGGCGTTTGCTTCTCGGCTGGGCGGTGCGCTCAACGGTGGTTACTGTATATTGTTTCTTGCTCATAATCTTATCTTGTTAGTTGGTTTCCCACTCAATGCCCTCGTAGTTGTCCTCGCTCACCTCACACAGCAGCACCTCGCTCTTGTCTTCCACAAGGGTCTGAACCTCGCTCAGCACCATGTAGCGGCCCGCGCTGGTGGCATCGGTCAAGGCGCTCATCTCATGCAGTAGACGCACGCTGCCGCCCAATGTCTGGTGACGGCTCCCGTACTGGCTGTAGGCGGTACCTATCAGCAGACGCTCCACGCGGTCGTTCACGCCGGCACGGCCCAGCGTGCGCACAGGCGAAGCGTTACTGTCAAGCAGCACACCCTTGCAGTTGGGCAGGAAGCGGCGGGTGCCGGTGGTGCCCACGCTGGTGTCTATCTCGAGGGTTTCCTGAGCGGCACGCAGCAGCCACGCGCTGTCCTCCACATCGTTCTGCTCGGTCTTGGTGCCGTCGGCTTTCACAATCTCGATGGTCGGGGCTTTATACATCAGCCACCGCAGACGCGAGTAGATGTCTTTCTCCTCGCGTTTGTAGTCAAACTGATAGAGACCGCGACCGACCTCCAGTTCAAGCCAGCCGGCTACCGGGGGCAGTTTGATATACTCGCCCTCGCCCATGGCGGTGAAGCGTTTGGGCAGTCCGCCACGGTAGTAGCCTATAATCGGGCGGTTCTTTTTCCAGCCGCCCAAGCCGCTCGCGCTCTTGCGGTCTTCTTGGTCATAGTAGCACAGCCACATGCAGCCCCACGTGCCGTCGCCGGCAACCCAGCCGCTGTTCTGCGCGGTGTGTTCCCAGCCGTTGCCCTCCTGCACGCCGTTGTTCTCATAATGGTACAGCACGTTGCCGTTGGCATCGCGCAGGCGGAGCATCACGGGCACGTAGGCGAAGTTCACCCAGTCTTTCAAGCGCTGCCAATTGCCCTCCTCGTTCTCGTTTGCCTCGCTCTCAAAGGGGTTGTACCTCACATCGGCAAGCACGCTCAGCGTCACCTTCAACTGGTGGTAAATGTTGTTCCCTTGACCTACCCACACTCTGCCGCTGGTGATGATCGGCACGGCCACGCACTGGCCGTTCTGCATCGCCCTGGGCATGCTGTCGTTGCAGTGCAGTTGGTTGTAACTGTATGCGCTGCTGCCGCCACGGTAGGCCCACAGGATGCCGGCTTCGTCGCTGCCGCTCCACACGCTGTCTATCCTGTACCACTTGGCGCCGTTCTGCAGGGTCAGCCCCAACCCGTCCTGGTCGCCATAGCATATCGTGAAGCCGTCGGCGGCCTCTGCCCAGTTGTTGCCGGTCTTGATCATCGTGCCCGAGCTGTGCCCTTTCAGCACATCGTCATGGTCAACGCTGCCGTCGATCAACTTGGCATCACCATAGGGCGAGAAGGTCACCTTCATGTTGTTATACACCTTATCGACACCCAGCACGCCGTCATCGGCAAGCCACTCAACCTGCTGGGTGGGTACAGTCGTGGCCAGTGTGTGCAGATCCTGGAGCCACAGCCTTCCGGCTTTCTGGGTGATGCGCAAGGCAAGAGGTTGCAGCACAGCCTCGAGCACCTCGCGCAGGGTCATGGCCTCACCGTCTTCGTCATAGAAGTTGGCGGCATTGACATGAAGGGTGGAGAGGTCAATCGGACTGTCGCCGCTGCCGCTGCTGTAGGAGCACAGCGAGTGCTGCAGCTGCAAACCGCTCACGTTCACACCGCTCTCACTGATGCAGTGGTCTATAATGCCGCGCACGCTCCACAGGCCCTCGCCGCTCCATTTCAAGCGGTCAAGCACAGCGAGGTCGCTGAAGGTCACGGCAACCTCATAGTCGCTCACCCAGGTGTAAGGCTCCTCATAGAGCTCGGTGTCAAGCACACCGCTCCAGTACAACGAACCGTTGCGGTACACGTCACAACGCACTGTGCCCACCTCCACCTGCCACAGCCACAGGAACTCCCTGTCGCTCTCACTCAGCAGGGTCAGCGTCAAACTGCTGCCGGCAACAGGGTCGAGTTTGCCTACCTCACCCCATTCTATCACAGCGGCACCCTCACGAAGCAGGGCCACGTCGCGGCGTTTGTCAAGGGCTCCGGCGAGGCTACTCTTCACATGGATGTCCCACACGGTCTCGCGCTCGCTCCTGATCCTGGCGCTGTATATCGTTTGCATTGCTCTTGCCATGGTCTCTCTGTTTTGTTGTTATTTGGTGCGGGCTTGATGGGTGGTCTCTTTTTTCAAGATGCCCACCAGGGTGCGCCCTTCTATCTTGAACACAACGCGGCCACCGCCCAAGCCGCCCACGTCGGCAAGCATCCCTTTCAACTTGCTCAGCGGGGCAACGACCTCGGGGTTGTTGCTCGCGCCGGCATACTCGCCGAACAAACCCAGCGTCGGACCGTAGGCCAGACCGCCGTCGGCAAACTTCGGCAAGGCGAAAAGCAGACCAAGCATCGTGGCCACCATGCCGGCACCGATGGCAATACCCACCCAAGGTATGCTGGCATGGGCTTTCATGGTCTCGGCTGCAGCGGCGGCAACAGCACTGTTGGCTTCAACGATGTTGGCTTCGGCTACACTGGTGGTGGCACCCACCTCCATGGCCGCCCCTTCAGTGACAGTTGCTGCCTCAACAGCCTTAGCGGCTGTGTGGCCTTGTGTTGCCATGGTCAACATCTGGATTATCTCGATAATGCCGGAAAAGGAGTCATACAACTGCAGCACACCGTCTATCACAGCAGTCACTTTCTGCCAGGCATCGCCGTTGCCTTTCAATGCGTCTGTGATGCCTTCAACGCTGTCTCCCACGCCTTTCAGACTCGACCAGCCTTTCTTCACTGTGTCCATCGACTTCACGCTCTCTTTGCGCCACTTCTCATATATCTTGATCAGTTCCTCGATGTCCTTGCGTTGCGCACCAGTCACAGGATTCTCGGTGTCGCCCAACATCCGCTGCAACTCGCGGATTTTCTCCGTCAATGCGTCGAAGCCCATGCCGCTAACCTTCACACGGTACTCGCGACCGCTCAAAGCATTCGTCGCATTGGCATCGCGCAACTGTTCCTGCAGATCGGCTCCTCGCAGCATTGCCGCACGCTTGCGCTCTAATGCCGCAATCTCCTTGCCGATATTGTCAACCTCCTCACCAGATGCTTTCTTTTGCTTATTTTGATAATAGGTGATGGCTTCATCAAGCTTCTCCATCGTGTCAAGCGTGCCAATCTCGCCTGGCTTCTTCAACTCGGCAAGGGCATCGTCCCATGTCTGACGAAGCTCGTTCAGTTTGTTGATGCTTTGCTGAATGCTGACTCGGTCTTTCTCGCTCGAGGTGTTGAGAAGGTCAGTATAATAGGCGATCTCTTTGTCAAGTTGCTCGTAGGTCCCAATCTCCTCAATAGCCAACTCCTTATGTCCCGAACGCTCCAGTGTCTTACGCAATCTCTCCAGCCGCTCAATCTCCGCGTCAATGCCACCAATGCTCTCAGCGGTGGCTCGCTTGCGTAGGCTCTGCTGGTAGGTGATCTCAGCATCGATGTCCTCCAATGAGTTGAGTTTGGCGGGACGTTGCATCTCTGCGCGTTGCTGTTCCAACTTGTCAATCTCTGCATCAATGCCAGAGATATTCTCCTTGTTGGCGTGCTTGCGCAGCGCCTGCTGATATGCAAGGGCATCGTCTATGTCCTGGATGGTTTTCAGTTCCTCGGGGACCATCGCCTTCTTCTGCAGGGTGTCAATCAGGTCAAGCTCGGCACGGTAGGCCTGTATCTTCTTGGCTATCTCTGCACGCTCGCTCTCACTGGCATCGACATACTGGTTCTGCGCATCACTGATGAGTTTGTTGAGTTCCTGCTGGCGCGTTTTCTCCTTATCGGTGTTGGTGGTGTTTTTGTTCTTATCGCCCTTGGAGCTACCGCCTGATCCTACGCCGCCACCTGTCGGCGGAGCCGGACGATTAGGGTTGCCCATGACTGGCATCTTAATGTTGCCACTCTCCTTAACAAGGGCTTGCATCTGACCTTTGAGGTTGTTAATGCGCTTGATATTGGCGTTATATGCCTCTTGGGCTTTATCCAAATCAGAGTCCTCATATATTATTTTGGTGCCAGGAGTATCTTGTCCATCTGGATTACGAATCGGGTTATCCCAGTCTGCAACTGTTCGTGCTTTTTTTTGTTTATTATAAAGCTTTGTTGATCCGTCTTCATTATGAGTGATGTCGTAATTCTCTTGCTCCTTTTGAGCAATCTGATTGGCGAGCATTCGGGTGCGAGCCTCGATGATCATCTGCTTGCAGTAAGCCTCACTGTTGGCGACAAGAGCCTTGTACCAATCGGCAACACTGGAGAAATAGCCCATGGTTGCGCCATAGGTGTTGTTCAGTTCATCGACAATCTTCTTCTCGTCGGCTTTAGAACCTTTGAAGTCCTTGGTCTTGGCTATATTCATCTCCAGTTCTGCGCGGAGGTTCTCGAGGGTCTTCTTCTCTTGATCGCGCATTTGGTCGGCGGCCTCACTCTCACGCTTGGCTCGTTCCTCGGCATCTATGAGGCTGCGGGTCTTGTCATCCAGTTCGTCCGTCTCATCGCCAAGGCTGGAGAATAACGCCACCAAGCCGGTGATAACTGCCGAGAGTCCCATGGTGAGGGCGGCATAGAGTGCTATGGTGGCCACGGTCAACGCTGTGGTAGATACGGTAGCGGAACCTGTGGCAGCGGTCAGCATGTTACGGGCAACGGTGGAGATGCGCTCATGCAAGGTTGCCAAGGCGGTAGCCGCTGCACCTGAACGTTGAGCCACTGCAAAGGATCTAATAGCTGCCGTCGCGGTTCCGAGGGCTTTGCCGAGCAACATGATGCCGGTTATTGCCTGCCCACCGATGGCTATAAATGTAAGGTACGGCTGTATGGTGCTGGCAATACTACCCGCCCAGTCAAACATCGTGCTGAGCTGGTTACGCAGCATCTGGGTGACGCTCTCACCACTGCCAGCCATATTCTCGAAGGCTTGCTCAATGGTGCCCTCGCTGCCAGCCATCGCGTCAACGTTCTCGCTGAACTTGCTGGCGAGCTTACCGGTCAACGGGGTGAGAGCACGCAACGACTCAGCACTACCGAACAACTTGCCTAATATTTCCTCCTTGAGCATGTTGTGGGCACTGGCATACTTGGTGATGTCGGCATCCAACTGGGTCAAGAAGTTGCGCATACCACCTTGTGCACGGATGGCGGCTGCATCAAACTGGATGCCCATCTCCTGCGCCATCTTGGTCGCTTCACTCGATGGTTTGACAAGAGCGGTGAAAACAGCGGCAAGTTGGGTGCTGACTTCGGCGGTGTTACCAGATACACCGGTAAGGGTTGCAAAAGTGGCCATCAATTCATCGATACTCACGCCAAGCGTGGCAGCGTTACCGCTCACACGAGGCAAGGCAGCCGCCAACTGCTCGAAACTGGTCACACCGTTCTTGGCGGTCATCTGTATCTTATCCTGAATCTCTCCTGCTTTATCCCACTCGAGACCATAGTTCTTAATGATGGTGCTGGTGACGGTAACAGTCTGACCAAGGTCGGCGATACCACCCACACTGGCTTTAGCACTCTGCTCAAGAAATGCTATCCAGTTATTTTCAGGGACTCCGTTACTGATGACCTGGTACAAACCGGCAGACAACTCCTCTTTGGTCTTGGGTATCTCATTGCCAAGTGCGGCAACCTGGTCTTTAAGTTTGCCCAAGTCCTCAGCATTCTTGCCGGCCATCGTGTTCACGGCTCGCATTCCTTTGTCAAATGAGTTCCAGTCATCGGCAAGGCCATTTACGGACGAGCATAGACGATCGACCACATTGGTAAGCGCATCAACCATCATGCTGGTAGATGCCAATGAGGTCATCTTCTCCGCGCTCAGCTTCGCCTCTTTGCCAACCTCAACAAGCGCGTCACGAAGTTCACCTGTACTTACAGTCACATCATGAAGCACCTTCTGACCATTGGTTTCAAGTTCAATCTTGAATTTTACCGTCTTGTCCATTTTGTCGTTTCAATTAAACTTTGTATATTTGCACCAGTCAAAACAATGTAAAGCATTATCGACATGGGTCCATATATTGCCATATTATGTATGATTGTTGGCGGTATCCTTGGCTATTTCATTTTCAAAGGCCAATGGGATGAGGCTGAACACGGGAAACGTCACGGCAAAGAGCACCGTTAACCGATGCCGTATCGCCTCTTCGCTGCCTCATAACGCGCACGCTGCTCCTCGGCACTCAGTTGCCGCTCGGGCGGCGTTTCTTGTTTCTTCTCCCATGGGAACACGCACACGTCCTCGGCCTTGAGTTGTTTCTTGCTCCACGGCTGCAACATGCACACCGCCAACCAACGGCTGCGCTCCCACTCGCCGCGCTCGACAGCCTCCGCACGCTTTCGCCACTGCTCGGCCACCTGCCAAAACTCAGCCGGGGTGCACCGGGCAAAGTCATCAATGCTCATCCCGATGCACCCCAGCGCAAGTCCTAACAGTTCCTCGATGTCGGCTACTTCGCCGCCTTCTTCACCGTTTTTTTTTCAGCGCCCGATGCCATGCTGGCATAAAAGGAGTTCATCTCCTGGGCATCCAGCGAGTCGGCAAACTCCTCAAGAGTCAACCCGAACTCCACACCGTCGGCCTTGCACGCGCTCAGCACGCATAGGTACAGCAGCGTCAGCAGTTCCTCCACGTCACCCTCGTTCAGGGTACTCACGTCATGGCCGGTCTCGCGCTTGAAGCGAAGCAGCGCGCCCATGGTCACGCGGCACGGATATTCCTTGCCCCCTATGATGATCTTGGTCTTCATAGCCATTAACCGTTACCACCAGCGGACGCATGAGGCGTGATGGCGCCACTGTTCTCGAGTGTGATGCTGTACTTCTCGTCGTCGCCGGCCTGGCCGTCGTTCTCGAGCGAGGTGATAACAAAGTCGCCCTCGTAATACTTGGTGTTCTCTTCGCCGCGGTAGGCGTAGCGTGCCTTGACGGGCTTGGCGGCAAGCCAGGCCTCTTTCAGGGTGGGCAAGCCCACCTTCTGCGCTGCATCGTCACCATCGTACACAAAGCCGTCGGCCTGGATGCTCTCGGCAAGGCTCTTGATATATTTCTCTTTCCACTTACCGCTTGACGCTTCTTTGGTCACGCGCTCGCCAGTCTCGCTCGAGTCGCTGATCTTGCAGCCGGTAGAGTGACCCAGGGGCCAGAACGTCTCGTCAATGACAAAACCCAAAATCAGGTCGGTTCCATCTCTGTATGCCATAATTATTTACTGTTTTATTCGTTTAACAAATTTGATTATCGCTTTGATGCGGCCCAGCAACAGGCCGATTATAATACCGGTGAAAAGCCATTTTAAGGCCGTTTTAAGGCTGTTGGGAGGCTTCTCTTTCACTTCCTCACGCTGCTCGGCATATAGCCGATAGCCGGCATCGGCCAGCGCGTCAATCGCTCGTTTCTGGGTCGCGATGGTCTGCTCATATCGCTCGCACTGCAGCTGAAGGCTGTCACACGTGGCCTCCACGACTATCACCTCCGGCTTGCCATCGGTGGCAGCCCTGCGCTGCACGTTCACGTTGGCTTGGCCGCTGCGGCCCGTCCAGCTCGCACCCTCTGGCAACCGAAGGAGGCTGTCCTTCACTATCGTCACCGTCACCTTGCTCTCGGGAACGGTCACGGCCTCCTGCCGTACCACGGTCACCTCCCTTGCGCTGTCCATCGCCATGCGCTCCACCTTTTGGCGGGTCTCTACGGTCTGGCTTGCGCTCTGGGCCTTTTTGCTGGTACTGCATGCGCCTAAGCACAGGGCAGTTATCACTATACTTGCAACTGTTGGCATCGTCAATCGCCTTGCGAAGACGCGCCATCTCGCGTTTGGTCGCGCCGAGGTCTCTGCGGGTCGCATCTAATTCTTGTCTTAATGGTTCAACAATATTCTTCACCAATATGCTCGTGGCCTGCTCGGTGTTGGTGATGTTCACCGTGTTGGCCTCAGCCTTGGCTTTCTCGGCCTCAGCCTTGGCCTTGCGCATGGTGCTGCGCAGGGTCACGATGGCGATGATGGTGGCGGCAAGACCGCCCCCAAGAATGACATTCAACACTTCGCTCCAGTCCATCGTTTATCGGTTTTTATTCGGTTTCACTTCTGGTCGATGCCTATCTCTTTGAGCCACCTGGGCACATCGAAACTCGGACACGCCTTGTTGGCCACCTGATAGTGGCCGATGATTTTCACTCGCGGGAACTTCTTGTGGAAGTCCAGCACATACTTCTTGAGGGCCTCCTTTTGGGCTGCAGTGCGGGTGTCCTTGGCTTTTTTCTTGTTATTGGCATCCACACCGCCCACATACACCACATGGCGGCTCACCGCATTGTAGCCTTTGGCTCCGTTGGTGATCTCCCATGGGTCAACCCAGGCATCCTCGTTGTTGTTCACCAGGCGCTCAACCTTGCCGTCAAGGTGAATCATGTCGGTGTAACCTACCTGCTTCCACCCCCGCCCCTTGGGCTCGGGGTCAGTGTGCCAGTGACGGATCTCACTGGAAGTGACCTCGCGCCCTTCGGGAGTGGCGGTGCAATGAAGCACAAGGTATAGCAACTGTTTACGTGGCATGATTAGGAGGCTTGGTAACCGCTGCGCATCACCACACCGGCATCGGCCTTCTTGGGCATGCAGATGAAGTAGTGGCGGAAGTTAATCTTATTACGCTGGTACTCGGGGTCGTTAGCGGCCTCACTGTAGTACATCTTGGTCGAGCCGGTGCACTTGAACACGCGGGGGGTGTAGAAGGCAAACGAGCATTGGAACTCGCCGGCACTGGCGGCGGCACCCACATCTTTCTTTTTGCCTGCGGTGGTGTACAGCGGGTTGTTGGCAAACTCGTAGATGTCGAAGCCGAACAGACGGCCAACAGTCCCGTCGGCACGGTTGATGTTGTACTGCTCCTTAAAGGTCTGGCTGGTCTCCAGCAGGTCGTTCACATGGTCGGTACTCAGCACCAGGCGGCGGTTCTGCGAGGGCACCTTCAACTTGTCGAGCGAGCGTTTCATGTTGATGACATCCTGGACGGTGAGTTTCAGACGACCAGTGTCGGCATCACGCTCGCCGGTGGTCACGAGCACGGGAGTTGTCGCACTGTTCTGGGTGGCACACAGCGCATGGGCGGCCTTGGCAAACTTGGCATCATTGATGGCGTTGCCGTGACTCTCCTTGACACGGGCCATCTTGTCATAACTCAGGGCATATAACTCATCGTCGGTGATGGGGGTCACCTTGCTCTGGAACTTGTCGAGGCTGATGGTGATGTCAGTGTCGTTGAGTGCCTGCAAGGGGATGGGATAGGTGGTATTGTTAACCAGCACATCGGGGTCAACGCCCACATCAACGAGATGGATAACATCGTTCTCGGCAAGCGACGAGGCATCGGGGATGCCGTCAAGGAAGGTGGCCTCGAGGCCACGGCGCAGGTACTTGACCAACTCACCGGTCCACACCTCGGTCAGCACACCGGCACGCAAGGCTCCGGCAGGAGCCATATTGAACAGGCCGCACACGGCGGCAACGGCATTGGCGCCAATCGCGCCGGTCATGGGATCGATACCCACGGCACCGCCCATGGTGGCTCCCATCACGCTGTTGAACACCAGCGACATCAGGAGCATGAAAATCATTTTCAACTTCATGTTTCAATATTCTTAAATGGTTTGTAACTTAGTCCTCAATCTCACATTCGTAGCCGTACTCGGCCTTGAACAGGCGCTTGTACTCATCGGGCTGGTTCTTGCGCAGATCCATGATCTTGTCGCTGGGCACATCGCTCAGTTTCTGCCAGGTCTGTCCCTGGGGTGCTGCACCCTGGTGTCCTACCACCTGGCTCAACTTCACCTGGGCACTCATGGCATCAAAGGTGGCGTTCAGACTCTCGATGCCGACCTTTTTACCGAGCTCAATAAAATGGGCCTTCTTGTCGGCGCTGATCTTCTTCTCGGCGATGGCACCTTCCACAGCGGTCTCAATGCGCGACAACTGCAGCGCGTCATTCTCCTTGGCCAGTGTCTCGCGCTCGGCGGCAGCGGCCTTCAACTCGGCGACCTTGGCCTTGATGGCCTCCTCGCTCGCGTCTGCCGGCAGACCCAGCAGCAGGGCAAATTCTTCTTTGTTCATCTTTTTCTCTTGGTTTTTATTATGGTTCAACTTCGGCAGGGGGCTTTCGCCGCCCTTGCCCATCTCTAATCGCTTGCCGTCTCGCATCAGCACAATGGCATCATCGTTTGCACCAATGTCAACGACACTGACCTCAAACAGTTTGCTCCTGGTGATGGTCGGGCTTGTCTGTCCCTCAACGAGGTGCTTCTTGTCCTCGCTCAGTTCGAGCACGTCGATGCCCACGCTCACCATCTTCAAGGAGCCGAACTCCCATTGCTTTTTGCAACGCTGGCTCAACTCGCTGGCCTCGTCAAACATCAGTTCGCCGGTCACTTCGTCACCCTCGACTTTCAGGTCTTTCACATAGCCGATGACCTGGCCGCGCTCGTGCATGTAGAGCAGCACCGGGTTCCGCTCATACTGCGACACGTCCATACCGGCGGTCAGCACGCGGGTGCCGTAGCTGTTCAACCGCTCGTTGGTGATTCTTACTCTCTTGTTTTTCGCCATTGTCTTTGTGTTCTTTGTCGCGATTGCATCGCGACTGTATGATTAAAATGCACCGCAAAATTGGGTGTTTCAAACCAACCGAACAAATAAGTGTGAAACGCTTGCACACTTCTATGAAACCGCTTCACACTTCTTTTGCAGTCGCCCCCATTTTGCCCAATTTTGCACCGTGTTTTAAGACATTTTATTAACGCTAACGACTTTCGCGAAATGAATAAGGCAGAATTAGAAAACAAGAAGGCACTGGGGCGAACCCTGTTCCTCTCAGGCATGGAACTGACTGAAATTGCCGAGCGCATATCGGTCAGCCGTCAGACGGTCTCGAAGTGGGCCAATGGCGAGGGATGGAAGGAGGCACGCGCCGCCAAGAACATCACACGTCCGGAACTGGTGAACAAATTGCTCCTGACGATTGACAAGCTCATCACCTCGGTCAACGAGTCCGATGACCCGACACTCATTGCCGGTCTGGGCGACCGTCTGGCCAAACTCTCATCGGTCATCGAGAAACTCGACAAGAAGGCCAACGTCGTTGACGCCATCGAGGTATTCATGGCTTTCAACCGATGGATACAAGACCAGGCTTGCTATGATCCGGAGATAACGCCGGAACTCATCAAGGCCATCAACAAGTACCAGAACTTGTTCCTCAAGGACAAGATGACCAGCATGACCACCGCAAACGAGCTCTAAACCATGGCAGCCATCACCGAGATAAAACGGGCTCAGGAACGCTGGGAGGAACACTGCCGCCAAATCCAGAGCATGACCGACACGGCAAGCCTGGTGCGCGAGGACGCCACACAGAAGGAGCAGCGCATTCGCCGCCTTCTGCGTGACTATGCGGCGTTCTGCGAGTATTACTTCCCGCACTTCCTCATCCTCCGGGACAAGTCCACAGGCAAGGCGATACGTACCATCCACAATGCGCCGTTCCACAACCAGGCGGCACGCAAGGTGAAAAGCACGCCGAACCTCAAGGCGGTCTTCATGTGGCCGCGTGGACACGCCAAGTCAACCCATTTCGACATCTTCATGCCACTGTGGCTCATGTTCCAGCCGCAACGGCTCATCAACTTCATGGTGATTGTCGGCAAGTCCGAGGACAGTGCCGACCGACTCTTGGGCGACATTCAGGCGGAGCTCCAGTACAACAAGCGCATCATCACCGACTTCGGCGAGCAGATGTCGCTCGGCAACTGGATGGAGGGCGAGTTCTCGACAAAGCAGGGCGTGAAGTTCCTGGCTGTGGGTAGAGGGCAGTCGCCGCGAGGCCTGCGCGAGCGTGAGGCACGACCCGACTACATCGTAATCGATGACCTGGACGACGACGAACTGTGCCGCAACGAGCGCCGTGTCCGCGAACTCACCCAATGGGTCAAGGAGGCTCTTTTCGGCGCTCTTGACGTGGGCCGTGGCCGCTTCATCATGGTGGGCAACCTCATCAGCAAGACTTCTGTACTGGCTAACATCGCCGCCACACGTGGGGTGCATGTCTCAAAGATCTGCGCCGTCGATGCCAAGGGCAATCCGGTGTGGAAGGAGAAATGGACCAAGCAGGAGGCACAGGAGTACGCCGACTTCGTGGGCTACCGCGCCTGGCAGAAGGAGATGATGCACAACCCCATCAGCACGGGGGGCATCTTCAAGCATGAGTGGATTAGATATAAAAAGGTGGCACCGCTGCGCAAGTATGAGCAACTCATCTGCTACACCGACCCGTCGTTCAAATCGACCACTGCCAACGACTACAAGGCGTGCCGTCTGTGGGGCAAACTCGGCAATGAGCTTCATCTGATTGACACCTATGTCCGGCAGGACACGGTCTCGGGGATGGTGCGGTGGCTCTATGACCTGCACGAGCGCATCACCGAGGCGGGAGCGGCGGCATTGTTCTACATGGAGGCGAACTTCATGCAGGACATCATTCTCGACGAGTTCACCACCGAGGGTGAGATACGCGGCTACCAGTTGCCCATCATGCCCGACACGCGCAAGAAGCCGGAGAAGGTGCAGCGCATCGAGGCGGTCAGCCCGCTATGGGAGCGAGGCTTCGTGTTCTACAACGAGGCTCTGAAAGACAGCCCCGACATGCAGGTGGGCATCGAGCAGACGCTGGCACTGGAACGGGGCAGCCGCGTCCATGACGATGCGCCGGATGCCGATGAGGGGGCTATCTGGTTCCTGCAGCGAAACACAAGACAACAGATTTATCAACCAAGGCTGACACCGCGCAGCCACATTCCTAAAAACTCCTGGTAATATGTTCAATCTCATCAAGCGACTCACATTCGCATACAAGTACAAGAGGGCGGTGAAGCGGGCCGACTACTTCCGTCACATCACCCACCGCAAGCACATGGTCATCCTCCTGAGCGGCAAGTTGCACGTCATCGCCAAGCAGGACATCAAAACCTTCATCCGCAAACGCCTCCTCAAGAAGGGGACCACCGTTGCCGATGTCGAGAAGATTGCACTTTACACAACCATTTAACAACGACTCGCCATGTTTATAACCGATGAAGACTACCGCGTGGTCATCGGCGAGAATGCGCTGAAGACCATCTCACAGGTGAGCGAGACCAACCGCCGGCAGGCCGAGGATGAGGCCGCCGAGGAAATCGCTTCTTACCTGCGACCGAAATATGACGCCGTGGCCATCTTCAACGCCACAGGCGAAGACCGCAACTCCTACATCGTGATGATTGCCTGCGACATCGCGCTCTACCACCTCTCGGCATCGCTGCCGCAGAAGATGGGTAGCGAGGTGCGCAAGGAGCGGTATGACCGCGCCATCAAGTGGCTCGAGGGGGTGCAGGCCGGCAAGATTGTGCCCGACCTGCCTCTGGCCACCGACGAGGAAACTGGCGACACGCTCCAGGGTTTCTCCTTTCATAGCGAACCGAAACTGACTAATAACTGGTAACATCATGGGACTTTTTCAAGACTTCATAGACCGCCTCAGCGGCAAGTATGTGCTGCACACGCCGCACGGTGATTTTAACCTGGCACGCAACTCCGACCGCAAGAAGTTGCGCAAGATCATGGTGGACATTCAGCGCACCACCGACAGCCTCACGCGCCAGGATCTGGGCGACTGGCGCAGGGCCTGGCAGATGGCCATCAATGTGGACAGCCCCGACCGACTGCGCCTCTATCAGGTGTACCGCGACGTGGAGATTGACGCGCACCTCTCGGGCTGCGTAGAGCAGCGCAAGGGCTTCGTGCTCTCGCGCTCGTTCAAACTGGTCACACCCGACGGCGACGAGAACGAGGAGGCAATGGACTACTTCGACCAGGCCTGGTTCAAGCAACTCATGCGCTATGCGCTCGACAGCATCTATTGGGGACACTCGCTCATCGAACTGGGCGATGTCATCAGCACCGAGAACGGACTGCTCACGCTTGACGGGGTGACACTCATCGACCGTCGCCATGTCATTCCGGAATACCACCGTGTGGTCCGCAACATGGGCGATGACTGGAAATCGGGCATCGACTACCATGAGGCACCGTTTGCCAACCAGGTCATCGAAGCCGGACAGCCCACCGACCTCGGGCTCTACCTCAAGGCGGCACAACAGACCATACCCAAGAAGAACGCCATGGGCTTCTGGGACACGTTCACCGAGATCTTCGGCATGCCCATGCGCATCGCCAAGACCACCTCACGCGACGAGAAGGACATCAGCCGGCTCCAGAAGGTGCTCGACCTCATGGGCAGCACGCAGTCGGGAGTGATGCCTGAAGGGACAGAGATTGAAATTGTGGAGTCGTCCAAGGGCGACGCCTTCAATGTCTATGACCGACGCATTGACCGCGCCAACTCTGAACTGTCGAAACTCATCATCGGCCAGACCATGACCATCGAGGACGGTTCAAGCCTCAGCCAGTCCGAAACGCACCTCAAGGTGTTTGAGAACCTGGTGGAGGCAGACTGCGACCTGATCCGTGACTTAGTGAACACACAACTCATCCCACGACTCATCACCATGGGCTTCCCGCTCAAGGGGCTGCGCTTCGACTGGGACTACTCCATCGACTACACGCCCGAGCAGCAGGTGGCCTACGAGACGATGGTGCTCAACAACTACGAGGTGGAGCCGTCCTATTTCGAGGACAAATACGGCATGCCGGTGGGCGAGCGGCGCAACAATGCGCCTGTCGCGCCCACAGAGCCGCCACAGGGCGATGAAAAGCCCGAAGGTGAGGAAACACACACTGGCGAGCAAAACAGCCTACAGACGGCGAATGTGCACCCTTTTTTCGCCTAAGCCCCGCCGACTATGCGGGGCTGCACCAGCGTTACGCCGAAATACTGGGCACCGCCACCTTCGCATCACCGCGCAAGGAACTGGAGCAGCGCATCCGTGACCGGGTGGGCAAGGCTTTCGAGGGAATGATGCACGCGCTCTACCGCCAGGAGGGGGCGATGCTGCGGGTCGAGGTGATGGCCGAGCCGGAGGTGACCGACTTCATCAGCACACACGCCGACGCGCTCAACTCGTCGATGCGGCAGGTGGCGATGTCCGATGCCATGCGCCAGCGGCTGGAGAGGTCAAACTACATCTTCTCGGGCTTCAAGGCGTTTCACGAACTGAACGAGGCGTTTCCGTCGCTCATCGGTGAGAACGGCGAGCGCAAGCCGTTCGACACGTTCCTCAACGAGGTGCACGCTATCGACGAGACCTATAACATCAACTATCTGCGTGCCGAGTACAACTTCGTTAACGCCTCTGCTGACATGGCTGCCAAGTGGGAGCAGATTGAGGCGGACGGCGACCGATATAATCTCCAGTACCGCACACAGCACGATGACAAGGTGAGACCGGAGCACGCGGCTCTCGATGGGGTCACGCTGCCGCCCAGCGACCCATTCTGGGAGTCTTACTACCCACCCAATGGATGGAACTGCCGCTGCACAGTCGCACAGGTCCGCAAGACCAAGTACCCGACCACCGATCCTGCCGAGGCTTATGCCCGTGGCGAGGAAGCCCTGCAGCGTGACACGCGCGGCATCTTCCGCTTCAATCCTGGCAAGCAGGGCAAGGCCATTCCCGACTACAACCCCTACACCATCAAGCGGTGCCGGGACTGCGACATCGCCCAGGGCAAGACCAACCTGGCTCACATCCCCGACAACGACCTTTGTGCAGCCTGCCGCATAGTGCGCTCTATGAATTGTCAAAACAGAGCTGAATACAACCGTCTGAAAAGTGACCCAGACTATCATAGTGTAGAATACAACGAAGCCAACGGTGGAGTTAAAGCCATTCATAGAGGCCACACCATACACAACAGAGACACTGATGAGAGGTTCTTTGGCGGAACACTGACATCGTCTGATTTAGAGCAACTCTGTCAAGACTTACTATTCAAATGGGGGCACCGTGCAATTCTTCGCGATGAAGGCAGCGGCTCAAGAGTTGAGCAACGACTTCCGTCCCTTGATTTAGATTTGGATGGCGTTATCATGGATATTCGCTCAATTACAGGGTCAGGATACTATGGCAATGCCCTAATGGCAAAAAACAAGCAACTTGGTAATGTAAAACGCAAGACTGGATTTGAAGGCGATAGCGTCTGCCTTTATTTCCATGATGCTGTACTCTTCTCGCAAGAGAAGATGATTAACGACATCGAATGGTACAAACAGAATGTTATTGAAGTGGGTACGACACAACGCATCAAACATATTTATTGCGTAGTAAATGGAGCCAATGACATCATCAAATTTGATATATAAAAAAACCGCCCGAAGGCGGCTGGTCAGTATGAAGGCGGGGAGCAGAACTCCTCGCCGCCAGCTAAACCTCACGATAGAGCCTGACTGACCACTGCAAAGGTAATACTTATTTTTTAATTGACAACCAACATGGACAAGAAAAATAAAAAACGCTACTGCATCGACGAGAAAATCAACCGGCAGGTACGACGAGCCAGACTGAGGACAAAGACAGGCATCATCCTTTTCCTGTCCTCCACCTTAATTGCCGCAGTCTGCCTCCTCGTGTTCATCATCAGCTCAATTTTCTGTATCACTAAATAATCAATAATCATGGACAAGTTAACCGTCAACATCGAATTTACCCGCGACCAGGTGGCAACAGTGGCAACTCTCGCAGGCGTAGAACTGGACCAGGAAGTATGGGACAAGGTCACAGAGAAACCTGTAAACCTCAGCATGGGTGATATTGATGACAAAGAAGCCCGACTCGGTCTGTTAATCGCAATTGTAGGCATTGCCATGGACAAAGCCCTCTGACATCACTCAATAAAAAGCAACAACTATGGCATCATTATTTCAAGATTACGACGAATTTGTTGAGAAGTTCAAACCGAAAAAGACCACCGACGATTGTTATACACCCAAAGCGGTCTATGATGTCGTACTCGAGTACGTCAATGGCATCACATCGCTTGATGGGCGACTCATCGTCCGCCCATTCTGGCCAGGTGCCGACTTCACTGAGTGCGATTATCCAGACGGTTGCATTGTCATTGACAACCCTCCGTTCTCAATATACAGCAAGATTGTGCGCTGGTTCCTTGCACATGATATAGACTTCTTTATATTCGCACCGGGACTTACCCAGCGCGTCGCAGGTGCGGACGTGTGCTATGTTGCCACGATGGCAGACGTCACCTATGACAATGGTGCACTGGTGCGCACCTCATTTACAACTAACATCATTAAAGACTATCGCCTGATGACTGCGCCCAAGTTGGCCGAGGACATCCGCAAGGCATCAAAAAAACCGACAAAAGGCCAGCCTATCATATATGAATATCCCGATAACCTTATCACTCTTGCGCTGCTGGGCAAACTCAATCAGCGAGGCATCGACTTCTCAGTGCGTAAAGACGAGTGCGCAGAGGTGACCAATATCGATGCGCTCCGCCGTGTCAAGAAATCATTATTTGGTGGCGGTTTCTTGCTCAGCGAACGCGCTGCCGCGGAACGCGCTGCCGCGGAACGCGCTGCCGCGGAACGCGCT
>ERZ842401.1786-NODE-1786-length-29856-cov-5.266837_pt1 | contig 29856 bp, 23 predicted proteins | sample MGYA00521270_ERZ842401 | MGnify/ENA primary metagenome ERZ842401 (study PRJEB31892, sample SAMEA3878208) | bioreactor metagenome | biome: Moose rumen | place: Sweden | collected 2011-10 | study: EMG produced TPA metagenomics assembly of the PRJEB12797 data set... | reverse complement strand
GTAGGTAGAGCAGGGGACTGAAAATCCCCGTGTCGGCGGTTCAACTCCGTCCCCAGCCACCATGAGAAAATACACGAGATAATTTAATTATCTCGTTTTTTTATTACTTGAATTTATTCTTTATATTTTGATAAAAAAGTTGTATAATAATATAGAGGAAAAGAGATATGAATAAATCTATTTTAGAATTTTTAGATAATATTTATAAAAGTCGAATGGAAAATCAAAAATATTATACATTTGGTTACCAAAAAGAATATCAAAAGATGCCTAACTATGATTTAGGATATGTGCCATTTATTAAAGAACTTGAATTTACTGAAAAAGAAAACTTTATATCTTTAACTAATTCAAAGAATAGACCAGGCATTTTAAAAAATAAGACTTTATATGTCTGTGTTCATGATACCGCAAGTGGAGCTCCCTCGGCAGATGAACTAGCTCATGAAAGATGGCTTAGTGGTATGGCAAGTGATATTAATAGTAATACTTGGGTGTCTTGGCATTATACTGTTGGTGAAAAATATATTATTCATCACATTCCTAATGATGAAGTTGCATATCATGCTGGTGATGGGACAAGTACTCCATTAGAATTTATTAACACAAATATTAAAAATGATAAGGAAAAAGTCAATATTGAAGTTGGTAATGATAACTATTTTTATGTAAATGGTAAGAAGACTTTTATTGCTATTCCTCAGGATGAAAATGGAGATTATCCTCAAAACGCAATTCTTCCGATGCTTGGGATAAATTATAAAATTGATAATCTAGGAAATATTTATTTAGGAAATACCTATTATAACAAAGGCTATAATACAATTTCTAATCGTGGTGGTAATCTAAATAGTATAGGAATTGAAACATGTGTTAATTACGGTAGTGATTATACTAAAACAATGAGAAATTGTGCTTATTTAGTTTCGAAGCTATGCAAAGATTATAATTTGCCAATTGAAAATGTTTTGCAACATAATTCTTTTAGTGGCAAAGATTGCCCAAAAACATTAAGATTTAATAATCGTTGGTGGGAGTTTATTAATTTAGTTTCTTTAAACATGGAATATAATGAATTAAGTAATGACTATGATATATCTTTTATTTCTTTAAATCCTGATTATCTTAATAAAGAAGGAAAGATAATAAAACACGAAGAAGGAAAAGAAATTAATTATAAATGCGTAGTTATAAATAAAAAAACAAACGAAAGATTTGAGAAAATCTATAAGTTTAAATTAGGAAAATTGAATTATGAAAAAGATTAGTTTATATATTTTATTAATAATTTTTAGTTTTTTTATTATATCTTGTAAAGATGGAGAAAAAACTAAAACAATTAATAATGATGATTTTGTACCTGTATCTATTAGCCAAGTAGTTTTAGATAAAGACACTTTTTATAGCGATGAAGAAATCGTTTTGAGTGGAAAAATATTTGTTATTTATTCAGATAATAGTGAATTAAGATTTTCTTTAAAAGATGAAGCTGTCAGTTATGATGTTTCTGATTTAAAAATAGGTAATAACTTAATATTAATTACTTATAATTTTGACGGAACTAATTTATCTTATGAAGTAGATTTGGAAATTATTGAAAGAAGTAGTGACGTTGATAAAGTAGTTACTATGACGAATCCAAAACTAAAAAAACAAGTTTTTACATCTAATGAAGAAATAATTCTAGAAGGCACTTGCGTTCTAACAAAAGAAAGTGGAACAGTTGAAGTTTTTAATTTCACAAATGCTGATGTTACATTACCAAGCGAAATAAAAGTTGGAGATAATCTAGCTATAATAACTTATAAAGGTAGTGATGTCACATTAACAATAACTATTACTTTTACGGTAATTGAAGTTTCTTCTAGTGATGACAATTTGGCAATAGAAGTTGAAACATTTTTAAGAAATAAATATGAAGGTTTTGAAATAACACATTCTTTAGATTTAGTATTTGAATATAAAGATGTTAGTATTGACTATGAATCATTAAATACTAAAATTTTAAGTCATGGTGGTAAATATTACCAACCAATTCTTGATACTACAGTTGATATTCAATATTATTTCTTAATTGGTAACGATGAATATACAGGAATTATTACTTTAATTGCCAAAGGATATGGTGATTATATTGATGCTACATTTGCAATTTTGGATAATTTAGTTCCTAGTAAAGTGTATGAAGATTTTACAATGATTACATCATACGAAGAATATTATGCATCAATTATTTGGAGTGTTGATGGAGTAGTTTGCGAAGATGGTCTAGTAAGCATACCTAAATTAGGTGATGATTATACAATTGAATTAAATTGTAGAGTCACTGCAGATAATAAAACTCGTGACAAAAATTATACGATTTACTGTTCTATGTTAACAGATGTTCAAAGAATTAATAAAGTTATGAATCAATTTACTGATTTATTTAAAGATTTAGTAATTGACGATGATTATCCTTTGCCTACAAAAGAAGATCACTACGGATGTCGATTAACTTGGTATTCGTATAACCCTGATATGTTAACAAATGAAGGAAAATATACTGAGCCTTTATTTGATATTAACATTAATTTCATGCTTACTGTTACATATGGACAAGATTCAGATCGTAAAATTATTACAATAAAATTAAAAGGTCATCAATATGATGACACTTGGGATAAAGTAGAATACTTTTTAAATCGTATTCATCAAGAAGAAATAAAAACACAAAAATATACATTATATGGAAGTGAAGAAGGTTATTATTATGTAACCGCCTATAATGAAGGTTATTTACCATTCTATACAACGGATGAATTATCATTGATTGTGGACTACTTGCCTAATGGAACAAATTTAAAACCTGATGTTTTACGTTCTTATACATATTTTATTACACTTCATAATACGGGAATGGCTGCTCCTTCCGCAACCGCAAAAGGATTAAATGATTATATTCATTCAACTGATAGACAAGCCTCATGGCATTTTGCGGTGGACGATAAAGAAGCATATAATCATGTTCCTGTTGATGAGGCCAGTTGGCATGCTGGCGACGGTGGAAGAAGCGTAAACCAAATATGGTATAGCTCCGATTATCGTTTCTATGGAATTGGTGGAGGCAATTATTATTCAGTTGGTATTGAAATGTGTGTAAATAGTGGTGGAGATTTTAACTGGACAATGCGTAATACGGCCAAGCTTGTTTCTTCATTACTAGTCAAATACCATTTAGATCCATCAAGAATTCGTCAGCATTATGATTATTCAGGTAAAGATTGCCCTCAAGTATTACGTCATGCTAATAGATGGGGTGAAATGCTCGAACTTATTAGTCTTGAATATTTTGCAAGGACACAATTAAATGGTGTTGAATTTGAATGGACTTCTTTAAATCCTGATATCATGGATAATACTGGAACAGTTATAAATAATCCAAAAGTAGATACAGAAATAGGATATAAAGTAAAAGTCACTTTTAATGGTGAAGCAAGAGAATATACTTATACAAGTTTATTACAAAAATCTAAAAAATAAGAAATAAGAAAGGATTATATTATGAAAAAAAGAATTTTTGTTTTTCTTTTATTATTTTTATTAATGTTTATGTTTGCTTGTAATAATAGTAATGAAACTGAAAAAACGGAAAATAATGATTATAAGTTTAGTATTGATCTAAATGACGTTAATATTAACGTTGGAGAGAAATATACAATTGATGTGGCAAATGAAAGCGCGGATTTATATTTTGAATCAAGCGATAGTAATGTAGCTATGGTTAATGCTTCGGGCGTTATCACAGGTAAAAGTGAAGGAAGTGCTACAATTACTATTTCACTCTTAGATAATGAAAAAGTTTTTGTTACATTAAAAGTTAATGTATCAAAAGTTAAAGATGTAACTGAACCTACTCAAAAAACAGAAACTAAGAATACAATAAAGTCTTTAAGTATTACAGGTGCTAATTCGGTTGATGTTGGTAAAGTAATAACAATTGTGGCAACATATACTGATGGATTTGATGTCGACTTAGAATGGTCATTATCAGATAATGAACTTGCTTCATTTGATGGAATAAATTTTACAGCATTACAACCTGGTAATGTAACAATAACTGTTAAAGATAAGATTAGTGGTTTAGAATCTAGCAAAACTATTACTATTAATACTATTAAGACTAGTGAAGAAACTGCTAATGAGATATTAGAATGGGCTATTAATGAAGTTGGTACTGAAGGTGCTAATGAAGTTAAATTAGTATTTACTCATCCAAGTTATCCAACATCTTCTATTACTTGGGAAAGCTCAGATTCAGTTTTATTTGATCCTGAGGAAGGATTATTAGATATAGCAGATTATGATCAAGTTGTTAATGTTACATGTAATGTAAGTTATGAAGGTGTTAATGTTAGTAGGACATATGAATACACTATAATTAGTTATCCATTATATCAAATGGCTGAAAAATTCATTGGTCAATTTAAAACTGGAGCTATTTTTAATAGCGTTAATCTAACTACATCATATACAAATTATGGTGGCACTACAGTTGTTTGGAGAAGTGGAAATCCTTCAATTCTTGCAAATGACGGAACATTTACTCGTCCTTATAATAGTACTTATTTTGAAGTTTATTACACGGTTACATTAACTGAACCTAGTGTATCTCGTAGTTTTACAAAATTAATTAGAGCAGAAGGTATGAATATAAATCAAAAAGCAGAATTAGTAGTAGATTATTTAACAAATAATGTTGGATATGATGGTTGTATTTCTTCTGACACAGAAATGCCAACATATATTAGCGAATATGAAGCAACTATTGAATGGTTCACAACAACTGGTGATGAACTTGATTTAAGTGTTGTGGCGGGGAATCCAATATTATCAGAAACCGCAATAACGGTTGTAGCTAAAATCACAATTGATGGCGAACATACTAGTGTTCCAATTCAATTCATAGCTTTATCAAAAGATTTATCAACAAAATGGGATTTAATCGATTTATTTGTACAAACGATGGCATCACAAGGCGTTAATCAATTTAAATATACTTTAATAACTTGGGTTGGTCCAAGTTATGGATATGTTCCTTTTACAACAAATCTTAAACCTATAATTGAAGATGCTGTACTTCCTTATACATATGGCAATCAAAGAACTGGTATTGTTCGTTCAAGTACAGAATATATAACTGTTCATGATACAGGAAATACTAATTCCGGTGCGACTGCCGAAATGCATAAGAGATATATTACTAATTTAAACAATAATCCAGATAGTACTTCTATTTCGTGGCATTTTACTGTTGATGAAGAAGGAATCATTCAACATCTCCCTACAAACGAAGTAGCTTGGCATGCTGGTGATGGTGGATCTGTTCAACTTGCTTTCTATGATACTGGTGTAAAATATACAGGTATAGTTAATTGGTCAATTACTGATGATGGGTATTATGCAGTTAACGGAACTAAAACAAGCATTGCTATTCCTCGTTCAGCTGATGGAACTCCATATTTAACTGCCAAAGTTCCTGCTTTAGGATTTAACTATAAAGTTGGTTCTAATGGTAATATATGGATGGGAAGTACATATTATAATGCTTCATATAATACAATTGCTAATCGTGGTGGAAATCTAAATTCTATTAGTATTGAATCATGTGTTAATGAAGGATCAGATTATACTCAAACAATGCGTTATCTTGCTAAGCTTGTGGCTAATTTATGTATTGAATATAATTTAACACCAGATAGAGTAAAACAACATAATACATTTAGTGGTAAGAATTGTCCTCAAGTATTACGTGAAAGTAATAGATGGGATGAATTTATGGTGCTTGTAAAATTAAATTATTTTGCAATGACCCAATTAACTGATTGTCAAATAGAATATAAGAGCTTATCACCTGATATTATGGATGATACAGGAAAAATCTTGAAAAAGGTTGATAATAATACTGTCATAAATTATGAAATTAAAATAACTTATGGTGGAGAAACAAAAACTTATACAAAACAAGCTGTTGTTAATTCAAAGTTGGGGTAGACAATGATTTGTCCTAATTGTAAAAGAGAAAATAGTGATGAACATTTGTTTTGTGGGTACTGTGGAAGTAGACTAGAAAATCTAAATACGAAAGATGATTTAGAAAATGAACTAAATAAAACCATAAACAAAAATCAATCAAAAAAATTCTGTAAAAAGTGTGGCAAAGAAATAACTTTTAATACTGATTTTTGTCCATTTTGTGGGGAAGAAACAAAAGAAGAAAAAAGTTCATCTTATATAATTTGTTCACATTGTGGGGAAAGTAATAGTATTGATAAAACACATTGTTCATTATGTGGTAAAAGTTTATATGCTGAAAATGTTGAAAAAGAAGAAAATAAAACTCAAGAAGTAAGCAAAAAAGGGTTAATCTTTGGCATTATTAGTGCTGGTGTATCAGTTGTTGGTTTCTTTGCTATATATTTCGGTCAAATTGCATCAATAGTTCTTGGTATTTTAGCTATCGTTTTTAGTTCGAAAGGACTAAAGAAAAATATGAAAAATAAAAACCTTATTACTGGACTAATATTAGGCATTGTTGGAATAGTAATTTCAATATTATTTATAATTGTTTGGGTTAAAGTTTTTATTAATATGGATTATAATTTTATTATTGATGATTTCTATCAAGGGGAAGATATGGCAATAATGTTTTTAAAATAAAAAATAGGGTTATGCCCTATTTTTTTATAGTAAAGTAATATAATAACGATTAAAATCAATAATGTTTTCGTTTCTAAGTTCAATGAGAACTCTTGAAAGTGATGGCCTTGGACAATTAATTAATTTAGCTAAAGATTCTTTACTTTTAATTTTATAAATATTAGTATTATTCCTATTTTTATTTTCATTTAATAAAAATAAAATTTTTTCTTTTATACTTGATTGTGACAATATCTTAATTTTTTGTTGAGTCTGAAGCGATTCTTTTGTTGTTAATTTAAGATAATTAATTAAAAAGTTTTCATCTTTAAAAGCTTTTAATAAATTATCTTTTGAAAAAAATATGACTTTAGTATTAACTTTTGCAACCGCACTACCTAAATAATAAGGACTTGCTGAAAACAAAACAAAAGCACCAAAAAAAGAATTATCTTTTAATGACTTAATCTCATATTCATTATTCGCATATGAGATGGTGGAAATTGAAACATGGCCATATTCAATAAAGCCAATTCTTTCACAGACTTCACCTTCATTGAATATTACTTCACCACGTTTGTATATTTTTTCTTTGTATAAATTTTTAGGAACGTTTGTATTTAAAAATATTTCGTGCATTTTAAACCTCCGTAACATATGTTACAATAAATTAATTATATATTTGTTATAATAAATTGTCAATAAGAAATTTATGGAGGATAAAAAAGATGAAAGTATTAAAAAAATTATTATTTTGTTTATTAGCAGTTTTATCACTAGCTTTATTTGCTTGTAAAGAGAAAACAAATGTTGAAACAGAATCAAATGAACCAGTAGAAACAAGAACGCTTAAAGTTCTTTTGCCTAGTGGAACACCATTATTTGCTATTGGTAATTTATTAGATGATCCAAGTTTTGAATTTGAAATTGTAAATGGCCAAGACCCGTTATCTAGTGCATTAATGAGTGGTGAATATGACATTATTATTGCCCCTATTAATTTAGGCGCTAAGTTATATTTAGCAGGAAAGAGTAGTTATTTATTAGAATCTGTCATTACCACAAACAACACTTATATTATGAGTTATGAAGATTTATCATCAATTGAAAATTTAAAAAATAAAACTATTCTATCATTTGGAACAAATAGTGCTCCTTGGATAGCAGCCCAATTATTAAATGAAAAATACGAACTCAATTTAACATTTGAAGAACAATCAAGTGCCTCTGATGTGGCCACAATTTTTGCTTCTAAAACAAGTGATGCTGAACTTTATTTAGGTGCTGAACCTAATATCACAACGTTACAATTAAAACGTAAATTAGAATTCAATGTTTTAGATGTTAGTAGTTACCTAAAAGAAGAATTACCATTTATTTGCCAAGCCTGTTTATTTGTTAATCCTAATAGTAATGTTACAAAAGAAGAATTAAAGAAAATTGAAGATAATATTAAATTTATGAACGAAAACCCAGCTGATTATAGTAAAAGTGTGGTTTCTAAAAATGATTTCTTCGCTAATTTAGGAGAAGAAGTAATAACTGTTGCTATTCCTAAATGTAATATTTCATATTATAAAGGAATCGATAACATGGAAACAATTAATAGATTTTTTGATTTATTGAATCCTAATGTTTTAAATGGAAAAATTCCAGATGAAAACTTCTATAACAAATAAAAATAAAGAATTAAATAACAAATTCATTAATATTCTTTTATATATAATTGGTATAGTTTTATTAATATTTATTTGGTCAATTATTAGTGCTATAAAAAACAATATTTTATATCCTAATATTATTGATATTGCAAAAGATATATTTGTTTTATTAGGAAAAAAGGAAACTTATTCAATCCTTATACAAACACTTATAAAATTATTAATAATTATAACATTATCTTATATACTTAGTTTTATTCTTGCTTATTTTGCTTACAAATATAATTATGTAAGAAAATTTCTAAGTCCAATTATGTTAGTTTTTCGCTCAATGCCGGTAGCATCTGTTATAATTATTTTAATGCTTCTTGTTAATTTGAAATATGCCCCATTTGTAATTACATTACTTGTTATTGTGCCAATTACATATGAATCTTTATATAGAATTTTTTCAGAAATTGATAAAGACATCATTGATGAAACGAAATTAGTAAGTAATATTAATATTTTTATTGTTTTACGTTTATTTATTCCAATGCAATTTAATTTTATAATTACAAGTTTGTTGCAAACAACTGGATTAAGTCTTAAAATATTAGTTATGGGTGAAATATTAGCACAAGGAAGCAATACAATAGGTGGTAAAATTCAATTTGCACGAACAGCTTTAGATGTTACAAGAGTATTTTCGTGGACAATTATATTGTTATTAATTGTTATAATTCTAGAATTAATTATTAACATTATAGATAATAAATTTCAAAAGAATAGTTAAGCATAAACAAAAAGTTTATGCTTTTTCTTTTATTTGTTTTTCATTTATGATATAATTATTAAAAGGATTGGGTTTAGTTATGGAAATTTCTAAAACAATGTTTAAAGAATATGCAAAATGTGAAAATTTTCCATATTTAGATTCTATTTATAAATTAAAAAGTTTACATGAAGACCATGAAAATATTGGAAAAATACTATTAAGAATGTTCAACGAAGATGGCGATGATTTAATAAATGTTCCTGATGAACAAATGGAAATCATGTTACCTTATTATCAAGAGGTTGAACGTCTTGCTTTAAAAGAAGCGGAAATCAAGTTTAATAAAAAGTTTACATATAATAAAAATACGAAAGATCAAAAAAAGTTTCAATTTAAAGATAATTTTGGAAATATTTTTTATACTTATGTGGACGGATTTTGTGAAGAAGATGAAGAAATAACAATTCTTGAAATTAAGTCTACTACGAATTCCAAATTCTTAAAGAATGGAAATTTTTCATTTCAAGATGGAATCATTACAATTAATGATGTAAGCATTAATGATAAAAAAATATTCGATAGGACAAGTGATATTGGTAAATATTTATATGATTTTGCCATAACTAAATTTATTGTAAATGAGAATGCATTAACTGATAAATCATTAAGAGATAAAAAAATCAATTATTATTTAGGAATATTAAATAGTAAATTCATTTTTAATGGTAAATACATTAATGATGAACCAGATTATTTTAATGAAGAATATCAAGAAAGATTATTTAGTTTTGTAAAATGTAATGATTTATTAAATGAATATTTACTTGTTATAAAAAAAGATTATGATAATTTAATCAATAATATCAATAATAAAAATTTGACAAGTATCTATAATGAGCATTGCAAAAATTGCGAATTTGAGGATATATGTTTTGAGAATATCAACTCATTTTTTTCAATCAAAACATTACTTCCACCTAAAAAAGTTGGAAAAGAAAACTTGGTAAGTTTAATCAATAATAAATATTATAAGATTACTGATTTAAATCCTAATGATTTTGCATGCGAAAATCATTTAATTGAATATAATTCAATAAAAAATGATGAAATTTTTTATGACAAAGAACAAATTTATTCTGAGTTAGATAAAATAAAATATCCAATTTATCATTTAGATTTCGAATCATTCTTTATTCCTCTACCTCGATATTATGGTGAGAAACCATACACACAATCAGTTTTCCAATTCTCTATTCATATTGAAAAAGAGGAAGGAATTTGCGATCGATATAAAGATAATTATTATTATTTGCCAATGGACTTTTTAGATCACCGAGAAGAATTAATAAAAGAAATGATAAAAGTTATTGATCTTACAAATGGTGGAACAGTTTTAGTTTATAATAAAAATTTTGAATATACTAGAATTAAAGAATTCATTGATATTTTCCCAAAATATAAAAAGGAATTGGAAAATATAAATAATCACATGTTTGATCTTATGGATGTTGTTAGAGGTAAAAGAGGAAATAGAGTTAATTTTTATCATAAATTATTAAATGGAGGCTTTTCTATTAAAAAAGTTTTGCCATTATTTTCTGATTTAACTTATAAAGATCTTGAGATTCAAAATGGAATTGGAGCAATTGTTGCTTATAGTAAATTTAAGTATTTGCCTCAAGAAGATATTTTAGAATTAAGAAAGAATTTAATAAAATATTGTGGGCTGGACACATACTCAATGTTTGTAATATTAAATAATATAAAAAAGGAGACAGGTTATGGCCAAGAAAAAGAACAAAAATCATTATAACAATAATGTTTCGTTAGAGAAAAAAGATGATGTTCTAAACGAATCTAGTGAAAATGTTATGGAAGAAGGCAACGATTCATTAGAAGAAGGAATGGTTAATGAAAATTTAGCAGAAGAAAATGCACCTGAAAATGATGCATCCTTTTCATCTATCGAAAGCCAAGAACCTGTTTATGTAGATCTTCAAGAAGAAACAAACGAGGAAGTTCAAGTTGAAAAAGATATTGCTCCAACATGTGGAGCGTTAGATCCTAATCAAACAATGGTTTCGGAAGAAGATGAACACTATCAAGAAGAATTATCTATCGAAGAAAATCTTTCAAATGAATCTATGCAAGAAGATTCTTTTAGTGGCAAATTAGAAGTAGTATCTATTGATGATGTTAAAAATGGTGAATCATTAGAGGAAAATTCATCTAATGAAGAAAATAATGAGCCTTTACCTGAAGATAAAAGCGAAGAAAAAGAAACAAAAAACATAGAAGATGAGTCCTCTAATAATCAAGAAGATGAATCAAGTGATGCAAAGCAAGAAGATGATCAATCAAATACTACTAAAGTTAATGAAGATAAACTAAAGAAATTTGCTGAACTTTCATCTAATGGTGATAAATATAAATCTTTAAAATATTTAAATTCTGAAAATTATTTTTCAAATAAAGAAATTGAAGAACAATTGTTTATTGATTTAAATAAGGAAGATTGTGATGTTAGTGAATTATTCAGTATTGTTCTTGAATCAAATAAAGTTCTTAATAATTATAATGCTTTAGGCTTGTTATTTTATATTGCTTCTATTAGATCAGATGATTTGAAAGCTAATTTATATAATGTATTAGAAAACAAAGATTTTCAATGTATTTATTTTTATGCAAGTAAATATGCTATAAGATTTAATAAAGTAGAATTATATCGGGAATTAATAGAATTAATTAAAGCTAGCGATAGTAAATCCATATATTTGGATTTATTACAAGCATATCATAAAGCAGGTGTTTATACTTTCGCTTTAGATGATAGGTCATATAAATCAGGTGTTAAATTTGCAAAAGTATTAAAGAAAAAAGGAAAATCCTTGAAAGTAAATGAACTAAATGCTTTATACATGACAGTTATGGAAGGATTTGGTAATCCTTATAATGAAGACATCAAAAAAGGCATGAAATTATTCAAATCCTTTGAAAGTGAAATTGAAACTGAATTAAAAGTTGAAGCATTAGCATTATTAGGTGATAACTATATTATTCATTATGAATTTGATAAAGCAAAAACAGTTTTTGAAAAAATATCTAATGAAAGCAAAAACTGGTTCTTAGTTTTAAAGAATATGTTATTAATAAATAATAAAGTACGTACATATGAAGATTTAGTAACACAAACACAATACAAAGATAGTGAAGATTATAAACGTTTAGAAAATACATCATTAGAAAGTGAAGATTTAGCAATCGTTGAAAGATTTAAAGAATTCGAAGAAATGTTAGGCGGTATTCAAGATTTACGAAAAGAACGTTTATTTGCAAGCATTCGTAAAGCCGTATATGTTTTATCTTTTGTATTCTATTTTATGATGATTGGTGTTAATCATTATATAAAAACTGTTGGGTTAATGGTACTTGAAATTTTATGTGCTCTAGCAATAATGGGTATTACTTTATTAAGAACAGACATATTTAAAAATATCAAAAAGTATTTAACTCCTATTATTATATTTGGGGTAATTGGTGTTATTTTAATCGTTTTAGCAATCGTACTTTAATAAAATTTTATAAAAAATAAAATTCTTTTAGAAAAATCGCACATTTAATTGTTATATATGTGAGGGCCATTATGAATCAATACGAATTAGATAAATATGTTTTGGATTACATAAATGGAAATAGCGAAGCTTTCGATGTAATTTATTATGAAACACAGAAAAGCGTTTATTTATCAATTAAGTTAATAGTTTCTGATAAAAGTGTTATTGAAGATTTAATGCAAGATACTTATATGAAAGCATTAGACAGCTTACAAAGTTATAATCCGGGCACTAACTTTAATGCATGGATATCAAAAATTGCTAGAAATTTAGCACTTAATTATTATAATAAAAATAAACGCATTGATGTTTTAGACTCTAGTGATGATGTATTTCAAATAGAAGATTCTTCTTCCAAATTAACTTATTACTTAAGTTTTCTTGAAGGAAATGAAAGAGATGTAGTCATATATCACATTATTCTAAATATGAGTTTTAAAGAAATCGGAAATATTCTTAATGTTCCTCAATCAACAGCCTTTTATACTTATAAAAGTGCATTAAAGAAAATAAGGAGTAATATTTAAATGAAACTTAAAGATTATAAAAAACAATTAAATGAATCTATTGAAGTAATTGATGTTCATGATAAGGTTAGTGAATATGCTAAAAATAAAGTATATGAAACTAGTACTATTAAGAATGCAAAACCTAACCGTAAATTAAATAAAATTCTTGTCTTTTCTACTTCTTTTGCAATAGTAATATTAGCTTTTGTTCTTACAATACCTTTAATAATTAATAATAATAACAAGGCAAAATATAATGATTTAAACAGTGAACACATGGGAGAAGCTTATAGTGATTATTCAAATAAAGAAGCAGGACTTGCTCCATCAGCCGAAAATCAGATGGATGCTAGTAATAATCAAACTAAGGTTTATGAAGATCCAGTAGAAGTTGCTACACCTGGTGCTATATCAATTGAACCTACTATGGTCGCTACTGGAACAGGAACTACAAATGAATTATATACCAAGTATTCTAATTATACAAAGAATACTAATGGTTTATTATCATTCAATCAATTTGAAAAAGCTTATTATTCATTTCAATCTGGTTCCTCAATTGATAATTTTATTACTTCTTATTCGTTAACTGATAGTGCAGAACTGCGTGAAGATTTAGAATATATTTACAATTTAGTTAATTAATCATAAAGAATCTAAAGTTTATACTTTAGGTTCTTTTTGACTTTAAAAAGATAATATGATATATTAATATTAATTATTAAATAATATAAGGCAGGTAAATAATATGGAAATCAATTTTAAGAGACATAATTTTATTAAAGATGCTAATACTTTAAGTAAATTCGATACTAAAAATTTGAAATTAGAAAAGGGATATTTAGTTAATATAGATAAAAATCATATGGGGGAAGTGGTATCTCCTATTGTTAATACACTTGAATTTCCAAAATGTACATGCTCTTGGAGTGCAATTACTAATGAAATTGATACAATTGAAGTTTTTATCCAAATAAGAGTTGGTGAAGTATGGAGTGATTTTTTCACTTATGGGTTATGGGGATTAGGCAAAGATAATTTTTATTATAACCAAGAATGTGATTGTGCCAAGATTGATGTAGATGAAGTAATTGCAAAAAATGGTAAAGCCAATGCTTTTCGTTTTAAATGTGAACTTTACAACAATGCAAAACTTGATTTAGTTTGTGTTAGTTTAAAATTAGATGATTATAAAACACATGTCAACTGCAAATATTTACCTAGCACTCTTCAATATGATGTTCCAAAATTAAATCAAAACATGGTCCCTGTTATCGGTCATGAGATGTGTTCCGCCACCACTTCCGCAATGCTTCTTAAGTTTATGGGTATGGATTTTTCTGATAAAGATAGCGAATTTGAACATCGATATGTGGCAAAACTTGTTGCGGACCCAGGTCATAACAGTCCAACATATGGTAACTGGGTTTATAATACGGCCGCTATGTCTAGTTTTGGTTTTACTTCTTATGTGGCTAGAGTATATTCTTGGGAAGAACTTAAATATCATTTGGCAAAAATAGGTCCAGTTGGTCTTAGTATTAAAGGAGATACTGGGTTATATAAAACAGGTGGTCATCTATTGGTTGTAAAAGGGTATAAAGTTTTAGATGGAATTACATATGTTACTTGTAATGATCCAAATATAAATAGTCGTTTTGGTGAAGGACTGTTTGTGGAATATGATTATCCATTAGAAACTTTTATGAGTTTTAGTCGAGGAGTAATATACGTAATCAAGAAATAATATGAGTAAATTTGAATATATAACTATTGATTTTGAGACCGCAAATGCCAACCTAACTAGTGCTTGTAGTGTTGGATTTATTTGTGCAAAAAACACAAAAATAGTAAAAGAAAAATATTATTTACTGAATCCACAAGAACCATTTAATTCAAATAATATAAGTGTTCATGGGATAACTGAATTTGACGTTATTAATGAGCCAAAAATATATGAAGTATGGGATGAAATATATGATTTGATAAATGGTGAAATACTTGTAGCCCATAATGCTCGCTTTGATTTATCAGTTTTAAGAGCATTAATAGTTAAATACAATCTTAATTTTCCTGATGTGAAGTTTTGTGATACGTTACAAATTAGTCGAATCGCATTTAAAGATCAAATACCTAATCATAAATTAAATACAATTTCTAGTTATTTAGAAGTTAAGCATAATCATCATAATGCCTTATCAGATGCTTATGTTTGTTATGAAATAATAGAACGAGTTAAAAGAATGTATCAAGTATATGATATTATAGATTTGTACGAAACTTTAAATTTGCAAATGGGAATATTAAAGCAAAATCTATTTAAAAATACTGCTCAAAAAATAAACAAATCATTAAAAATTGAAAAGTCAAAAATATTAGAGAGATACATTTTTGCTTATATTGGTAAACCTTCCCTTTTCACAAAAACTGAATTCAGGAAGATCGTAGAAGAAAATGGTGGACTAGTGTCAAAAAGCATATCGCTTGTAATTAATGCTTGCGTTATTTTTCAAAACCCAAAGAAAGAAAATCTACATGCATTAAAAGTTTTACAAGAAAAAAAGGAAATAAAAGTTTTTAACGAAAGAGAATTTTTAGAATTAGTAAGAAATGGTAACAGAATATAGAATATATAAGCCAATTAAAGCTATTGACTTTTTAAAGTCAATGCATCTATCAAGCAAGAACATTTATAAATTATTTAGCTTAAATGCACTAAGCACTACTAAAATTATTAAAGAACAAGACATTTTAGAGAATGAAATATTATATATTAACTTTAGTTTACTTGAAACTAATGAAGAATTAGTTCCAGTTAAAGGGAAAATAGATATTATTTATGAAGATAGCAATTTTATTGCTTTAGACAAAAAAGCTAATATTTTAATTCATAGTGATGGAATAACTAACAATACATTATTAAATTATGTTGTCTATTATTTACAAGATAAATATGATGATTCTTACCCTCGTCCTCTTCATAGAATTGATTATGAAGCCCAAGGTGTTGTGCTATTTAGTAAAAATGTTTTAGCACAAGCTTATGTTAGTTATTTACTTGAGACAAATAAAGTTTATAAAAGATATAATGTTATTTCGATGGGTCACTTTCCTAAAGAAACAAATAATATTAAATTAAACATTGCAAAAGATCGACACAATTCAAAAAAATATATCGTTAATGCAAATGGTAAAGAAGCAATAACTAATATCAAATTAATAAAATATATTAAAAATAATTCCCTTTTAGATATAAATATAATTACTGGTCGACCTCATCAAATTAGAGTAACTCTTAGTTATTTAGGCTATCCAATTATAAATGATTCATTATATAATCAAAACAAAGTAAATGGGAATCTAATGCTTCTTTCAAAAGAATTTAAATTCACCTTTAATAACGAAACAATAGATTTAATTTCAAAACAAAATATTGAGGAATTATAATGGATAAAGTACTTGATTTCTCGAAAAAAATTATATTAGAAATAGTAAATAAAGACATTGCTATTGATTGTACTTGTGGGAGAGGGAATGATACGTTATTTCTAGCAAAAAACTTTCAAAAAGTTTACGCATTTGACATTCAAGATGAAGCAATTAGTGATACGATAAACCTTTTAACTAAAGAAAATATTAATAATACCAAAGTGATTAAGGATTCTCACGTTAATATACTAAATTATGTTAATGAGAAAATTGACTGTGCAATGTATAATTTAGGATATTTACCTAAAGGCAATAAAGACATTCACACAATTCCATTTACCACGTTAGAATCAATCAAAATGACTATGAACTTATTAAATAAAGGTGGAATTATCTCTATTGTATTTTACCCTGGATTTCCCAGTGGAAAAGAGGAAACTGATTTAGTTTTAGAATATTTAAGACAAGTAAATCAAAAAGAATTTGATGTTTTAATGTATGATTACATTAATCAAATTAATAATCCACCTTTTTTAGTATTAATAAAGAGGATATAACTATGCGTTTATTCATTGGTATAAAAATTGATAATAAAGCTTTACAAAAAATTGATAATATTCAAAAATTGCTTTATAACGATGGGATACGAGGTAATTTTACAAGCAAAAATCTTTGTCATCTTACTCTTGCTTTTCTTGGGGAAATAGAAGAATACAAAGTTAGTGAATTAATTGATATCATTTCTTCTATTGATTCTAGTAAATTAAAAGAAATTAAATTTTTAAATATTGAATTAATGAATCAAATTTTAATTCTAAAAGTTTTAAAAACCGAAGAACTTGATGCTTATCATACTGCCTTAGCAAATGAATTACTTGCCCATGGTTTTAATTTTAATTATAAATCGTTTTTCCCTCATGTAACATTAGTTAGGGAAAGTAATAAAGATTATAATAAAGAATTTATATTTACAAGTGAAGTGACAAAAATAACTTTATTTGAATCAAAAAGAATTAATGGTGTATTAACATACACTCCGTTAAATTAAGGAGATTTCCATGAATAAATTAGGTAATACAGGAATGCTTGTTAATCCTGTTGGGTTGGGAGGTATTCCTATCCAAAGAGTATCAAAAGAAGATGCAAAAAATATAATATTAAGAGCAATAGAACTAGGTTGTAATTTCATTGATTCGGCTAAAGCTTATACATGTTCAGAAGAATACATTGGATATGCTATAAAAGGTGTAAGAGAAAAAGTTTATTTAGCAACTAAATCTATGGCTTTAACATATGAAAAGATGAAAGAAGATATTAACGATTCTTTGGAAAAGTTTGGTGTTGAGTATATCGATTTATATCAAGTTCATAACTGTAAAAACTGGAATCAGTTTAAGACTATTTATGAAGGTGCTTACATTGCTTTAAAAGAAGAAAAAGACCAAGGAAAAATTAAACATATTGGTATAACATCTCATAGTTTAAATTTTGTAAGTGAACTTTTAGATAGTGAATACGCTAATTTATTTGAAACTATTCAAATTCCTTATAACTTTATTGAATATGATTCTAAGGAAATAATTAAAAAAGCCGCATTATTAGGTAAAGGCACAATAGCAATGAAACCATTAGGTGGTGGTGAAATAGAAAAAGGGAATGTAGCTATAAAATATTTATGTAATGATAAATATTTATCTGTTATAATTCCAGGTGCTGGAAGTATTAAAGAAGTAAATGAGAATTACACAATAACAGATTATAAGTTAACTGATTTAGATTTAAAATATATTGAAGAGAAACGTAGTAAAATTAAGGGTACTTTTTGCCATAGATGTGGATACTGCTTACCATGTTCTGTTGGCATTGACATCCCTACAATCTTTACTTATGAAAAATACTATATTGATTATGACTTAAAAGACTGGGCAAAACTTAGATATAGTACATCTAAAGTTGATGCTAGTGCTTGTATTAATTGCGGGGCCTGCATTAAAAGATGTCCATATGGAATTGACATTCCTAAGAGAATGGAAAAAATCAAAAAATTATTTAGTGAATAACAAAAGAGTAAATTCCGAGAAATCGGAATTTTTTTTACACATTTAATTAAAAAATGGGATAATTTTTTAGAAAACGCTTTACAATTTTTATTGCTTATTGATTAAAAGTATGTTATAATAATATGTAATTTAATGAATGCAGTCGCGAAGCATTCATTAGAAAGGAGATTTTTTTATAATATGAAAAAGTTTTTGACTGCTTTATTTGTAGCTCTATGTGCTTTTACATTATTTGGCTTTGTGGCTTGTGGAAAGAAAACTGAAACTCCTGAAGTTACACTTCCTGTAATTACACTTAGTGAAACAAGTATTGAAATCGTTGTTGGTGAAGAAAAATTAATTTCACCTACTGTTACCGAAGGCGCAAAATTAACTCTTAAAGCTGGAGATTCTTCAATCGTTACAATTGATGGTTTCTCTATTAAAGGTGTTAAAGAAGGTGAAACTACTGTCACTATTTCTGTAGATGGTTATTCAGATATTACAAAAACTATTAAAGTTGTAGTTAAAGCTGCTCCAGTTGAGCCTACAACTCCAGTTGTAACTCCAACTCCTGTTGAACCTACAACTCCAGTTGTAACTCCAACTCCTGTTGAACCTACAACTCCTCAAGTTAAATTAGTTACAGAAATTAAAGTAACTGGTAAAGCTTCTATGGAAGTTGGCGAAACTCAAACTTTAGTTGTTGCTGTATCTCCAAGTGATGCTGATGATGCAAGTTATGATCTTTTATCAAGTGATCCAAGTGTTGCTACAGTTGATGCTAATGGTTTAGTTACAGCAGTTAGTAAAGGTTCTGCTACAATTACTGCAACTGCAAAAGATGGTAGTGGTGTAAAAGGTACTATTGCGATTACTGTTAAAGATGTTAAACCTGCTGAACCTACTGACATTCATATCGTTATTGGCGATAAAGAATACAAATCTGGTGAAACAATCGAATTAACTGAATTAGATGAAGTTAAGATTACATGGAAATACTTCCCAGAAGACAAACCTGTTCAAGAAGGTGTTGATGCTTCTATTTCTAATGAAAGATATGCTTCATTAGATGATGAAGGTAACTTAAAAGCTTTAGAACCTGGTACTGTTGCTCTTCTTGTTTATGCATTATATGGTGATGTAGAACAAACTTATGTTATCAAAATCAATGAAAAGATATTCTCACCTGAATCAATCGAAGTTGAAGGTGTTACTACAATCAGCGTAAGAGAAGAATTACAATTAAAAGCAACTGTTGTTCCTGAAAGAGCCGATCAAAGTGTTATTTGGTCTAGTAGCAATCCTGAAATAGCTACTGTATCTGAAGAAGGTTTAGTTAAAGCTTTACAAGCTGGTGATGTTGTTATCACTGTTAAATCTGCAGTTGATGAAACAGTATTAAAAGAATTATCATTCACAATTGGTGCTGAAGAAGAATACAACAGATTATTATTCTATGTTGATCCATCTTACACAAACAAAGGTGAAAAAGTTACTGTTGATGGTGTTGAATATACTGTAGGTCAAAACTTACAATCTAATCTACGTGACGCTATTAAAGCTGCTGATGCAGGCGCTAAGATTTATGTAGCTGCTGGCAGATATGAAGAAGCTATTGATTTCTGTCAATCTGTTTATGTTATTGGTGCTGGTGAAGATTCAGTATTAGCTGGTAAGATTACTCTTGCTAGTGAATTAGACGGATTCGGATTTGAAAACTTAAAATTCACTGAAGGTGCTGGTATTATTGCTCCAACTGATGGTGTATCATACAAGAACTTTGTTATGAAGAACTGTCATATGGATAAAGCATCTGCAGGTGATGATGCTACAATTCATCTATATGGAACTTGTGAAAACTTCGTATTCGAAGGCAACAAATTCTATATGAGTACATATCGTGGTATCAGATTTGAAAATATTTGTACTAATTTATCTGTTATCAATAATGAATTTACTACATCTGGAACTATGTATGACTATGTACGTGACATGGGCAAAGCTGGTGGAGAATTCATTTTTGAAGGTAACTCATTTGATTTCTCTAACCAATCTGGTGTTCAAATTGCTAACCCAATTGATGGTGCACATTTCAGATTTGTAAATAACACATTCAAAGATATGTCAGATACATCTATCGATATTCGTGAATTATCTGGTACATTTGAAACAGGTGTTACTATTGAAATTTTACACAACACATTTGATGGTGGTGCAAATGACTGGGGCACTATTCGTTTAAGAACAAGAATTTTAAGTACTGAAAATGACTTAACTGCTGATTTAGCACATTATACTGTTAAATACAATGCATTCTTAGAAATCGACCCTAAAAATGCTGATGATCCTGGTTACTATGTAGATAGAGCTGGTTCTAGTGCATTATTAGCATTCGTTGATTTAGATGAAAACTATGCAATTCTTAATGGCACAGTATGGAAACCAAATCCAGAAAATGCTGGTCAAGTTGCTAACTTATTTGATAGTCTAGATAAGACTGCTATCAACTGGTTTGATAATCTTGAAGATTTAGAAGCTGCATGGGCTAATTATAATAAAGGTGCTGACTTATTTGTAGATGCATCATTCACTGATGCAGAATTAGATAACACTCATTTCAATAACTTAAGAGATGCAGTTGCAGCTGCACAAGCTGATATGGTAATCAGTCTTGCTGCTGGTGATTATACTACAGTTCTTGATGATGATAACAAGATTTTAAATATTGATAAGAACTTAACAATCGTTGGTCCTAACGCTAAATTAAGTGGTACTTCAGATCAAAGAGCTGCTGAAGCAACAATCGCTGGTACTATGCAGTTAGCTGATGACGTAGCATTAAAATTAACTGGTATTACTTTAGATGGTGCTGTTAAAGGTACTACAGTTCCTTCATTTGAATTATCAAATTCAGTTGTTGCTGAAGGATATAGATATGTATTATTCTCTGGCAATGTTAAAAATGTTAAATTCAGTGGTCTTTTAGTTAAAGCTAATACAACTGAAAGATTCTTTAGAACTAATGGAACTTGTGAAAACTTAACAGTTACTGATTCTATTTTCAATAGTAGTGCTATGTATGACTGGTTCCGTACTGATGCTGCATTATCTGGTGATGTATTATTTGATAATAACGTATTCAATGGTTCATTACAAAGTGCTTTAATGATTATGTTCCATGGTAGTGGTAATTTTGTAATCACTCATAATAGTTTCTATGATATTGCAAAAGCTGCAGTTGATATTAGAACTTCCAATGGTGTTGCTTGTACTTCTACATTTAATATTTCTTATAACTTATTTGATAATACTAATGTAAGCCCATCTACTATGTGGGACCCAATTAGATTACGTTTCAACTTATATACTGCTGATACTTTAACTGCAAATGTTAATTACAATGCATTTATCAATTGGGGTACTGAAAGTGAATATTACTTCCTTGAAAATGCAAGTAGTCAAACTGATATTTCAGCATGTGTAAACTGTGATTATAACTATTTTGATATGATTACTGAACCAACATCTGCTAACTTTGATGGTTTAGCTTCTTCTTGGGATCATGCATTCACTACTTTAAGAGCTTGGGCTATCGCTGTTGGTAGACAAATCCCTAGTGTTGTAAAAATCAACACAACTACAAATTTAATTTTCGTTGGTGATGAATTACAATTAGAATATTCTGCAACTGACGGATTAGAAGTTGTTTGGGAAAGTAGCGATGAAACTGTTGCTACAGTTGTTGATGGTAAAGTTACAGCTTTAAAAGCTGGTACAGTTACTATTAAATTATCTGCAGAAGGTGCAGACAATGATGATTCATTAACTATTACTGTAAATGAAAGTCTTGTTGACGAAGTAAAAGTTGACCCAACTTTAGAAGCTGATAGTGGAAATACATATAAAACTATGGAATCTGCTTTAGCTGCAGTTGTTGAAGGTGGTAAAGTTGTATTAGCAAGTGGTACACATGCTGATAAGATGAACATTACTAAATCTATTACTTTAACTGGTGAAGATGGTGCTGTTGTTACTGGTGCTATTTATCTATTAGCTAATAATATTGTTATTGATGGATTAGAATTCACTGGTGATGCACGTGTTATGTTCTATAACTATAGTAGTTATAAAGAATTACAAGGATTTGTATTCAAAAACAACTATGTTCATGATACTACAGAAACAACTTTAGCTTGGACACAAACTGCTTATGGAACTGGTGTTACAGGTGAAAACTTCGCTAGTTATCCTGGATTCCTTTCATTAAACGGTTCTTGGACTTGGATTGATAATCCTCAAATCTTAGATAACACATTTGAAAACTTAGGCGATACAGCTGTTTATACTAACTGTACTCGTAGTCTTACTGTAAAAGGTAACGTATTCAATGGTGTTAAACATGAAGGTGTTCGTTTAGATTATGCATCTTGCTATGGTACTATGGTAATTAGCGAAAACGTATTTGTTGATTGTACAATGTTTGGTGTATATCTACGTTCTTATGCTGCAAGTGCAGGTGCAATGGACTTCACATTAGAAAGCAACTACTTCTATCATTGTGGATTTGATGCAGATGCTTCATTATGTACTAGATCTCAACCTGGTGCATTTGGTACTGCTGCTCATCAAGAAGCTTCAGCTGCTGTATTTAAAGTAAATTATAACGTATTTGAAGACTGTGCTGGTTATATCAACGTTCGTGGTAATATATCTGATAGTTCTACATTTGCTTTAACATTTACATTAGATGCATCATACAATGCATTCTTAACTTCTGAAAGTGCATTAATTTGTGGTAACTTATTTGGAAGTGATACTACAGCTACTAACTTTGCTATTGGTACATTCAATAATAACTTCTATGGAACTGATGCAACAACTAAGTACACTCCAGCTGCAACTCAATTTGAACATGTTGTAGCAATGGATACAACAACTTATGATACAGTTGCTGCATTAAAAGAAGCATTACCTGAAAATGCTAAACTTGGTGAAATGCCTGCTGGTTTATTACCATTAACAGTTGCTCAAACTATTGCATATGCTAATGAAGCTATTCCTAACAAGAATGATACAACTGATGCTCCTATTAAAATGGTTGGTTTCGTATCAGCAGCTCCAGCTGATAAAGGTAAATATTACAATAACGTTTATTTAGTAGATGCTTTAGGTGATACTACAAGTTTCTTAGTATATACTGTTAACAAAACTGATGCTGTTTCTGCAATCTATGAAAATGATAAAGTTGTTGTTGAAGGATATTTAAAGAACTATAACGGCACAAAAGAAATGGCTGATGTTAATAAAATTTATCCAACATTGGTAAGTGTTGTTCGCGGTACTTCAAGTGTTGCTTTAGCTGAAAATTCAAGTGACAAAGCTACAGTTACTGGTTTACCAGAAAGTGGTTTAAATGGTTCTACATTTGAATTCACTGTAACTGCTTTAGAAGGCTATGAAGTTGCTTCTGTTAAAGTTAATGGTGTTGAAATTCAACCTGCTGATGGCAAATATGTTGGTACAGTTCAAGGTTCTACAGTTGTAACTGTTGAAGCTTACCAAGCAGGTGTTAAAGCTGGTACTGAAACTTTAGATATTTCTACATATGCAACTGCTCATTGGGCAGACAAAGCTAATGGTGAAAGATTTGCTGATGACCAAGATACTGAAACTACTGGATACCAAGCTAGTTTCACATCTGAAGATGGTAACTTTGTAGTTAGCATTTCTGCTACAGATAATAATACTGGTAAATTGTATGGTAAGAATGCTGACGGTGGAACAAAAGCTGCTACAGACACAACTTGGACAAGCACTGACTTAAGAGTTTATAAGAGTGGTTCTGGTACAATTACTGTTACTGTTGCTGAAGGCAAAACTGTTACTTTACAATCTGTTGCTTTAACATTTGCTAAAGGTGCTGCTACAGTTGATGGCAATGCTATTACAAGTGGTCTTGGTGTAAGTGTTACTGGCAATACTATTACTTTCACTGTTACAGATAACATTCAAATCACTAAGATTGAATTTAGTTATACTTACACTGAATAGTAATTAGCTATAAAAATTGCTCCTACTTTCGAGTAGGAGTTTTTTTATGCTAGTAATATTTATAATATAAATAATAATATTCACATAATATTATAGAAAACGCTTGCGAAAAAAGAGAGTTTAGATTATAATATATTTGTATTATTATGAAAGGAGAAATAAAATTGAAAAAATTTATTTTTAGTTTTTTATTAGCTTTACTAGCTTTTGTGTTTATTGGCTGCGGTAATAATGTAGAAGAAACAACTAAACAACCTACACCAGAAACGCCAAGTATTTCTTATGATTTAACTGAAAAAACATTAAAAGTTGGTGAAACATTTGTCATTGAAGTCAATGAAAATGTTGGATTTGCTGTTGACAACTCTAAAGTTATTTCTTTAGATAAAAGTACTAAGACTGTTACAGCTTTAGCTGAAGGCGAAGCGAATGTTACAATTTATTTAAGTGATTATCCTAGTGTATCTATTAAGGTTAAATTCACTGTTGAAGCAGAAGAAAAAACTGATACACTAGTAGTAACACCAACTCCAACTGAACCAGTTACTCCAACTGCACCTGTAGTTAAAGAAAAGTATTCTATTACTTATGATTTAGATGGTGGTGTATGTAGTAGTTTAGTTCTTGAATTCGAAGAAGATGATTTCCCTCAATTACCTCTTCCTACAAAAGAAAATAATGATTTTTTAGGCTGGTTTGAAGGCGAAGTTTTAGTAAGTAGTGTTTCTGAAAATAGAAATTATAATCTTACTGCTCATTGGCAAGCAAAAGAAATAATGCCAGAATCAATTGAAATTATTGTTTCTTGTGATGATGAAACTATTTATACTGATACTGAATGCATCTTATCTTGCGTAGTTTATCCAGAAGGAGCTAGTCAAGAAGTAACTTGGAAAGCTATGAATAAGAGTAAAGCTACACTAGATGAGGATAATAAAGTTGTGGCTATAAATGGTAATCAAGCAACATTTATTGTAACAAGTGCAGTTGATGAAGATATTAAAGCATCTATTACACTAAATGTTCGTGGTTATATGAATCCATATAATTTCCTTGATTCTTTAGTTGTAAAAGATGAAGAAGTTGTAGCGGAAAATATAAGAGCATACGATAGTACTGCTGGCTATGAAACATATATTCTAGGTTCAGTAATTAAATACTTAGTTGAAGACTTAGTAGTTGACTCAACATCTTATATGCTACCAGTTAATGCTCCTAACCGTCCAGGTAAAACATCTGAAGCCGGAACATTTTCGGTAAGATATATTACAGTTCATGATGTTGGTGGAACAGGTGATGCTAAGGCTAACGCTATTTATTGTAATAACCCAGGTGGAAGAGAAGTATCATGGCATTTCACAGTTGGTAATGATGCCATTTACCAACAAATCCCAGAAGATGAATTATCATGGCATGCTGGTGATGGAACATGGGATCCTGTTGCTTTCTATGATACAGGCGTGATTGCGGAAAAAGATGAATATGCAACTGTTACAATTAATCAAACTAATGGTAAGTTTATGATTAATGGTGTTGAATCTAAAATAACTGCTCCAACTACTTCAACTGGTGCAATCGTATCTAATAGTCAATTACCATATACTGGAATTAATACATATGTAGATACTGATAAAAATAGTAGTACATACATGCATTATTTCATTTCTAAAACATATTGGAATACAACATATAATACATTATGTAGCCGTGGTGGTAACATGTCTACTATTTCTATTGAAAGTACTGTTAATAGAGGATCTAATATTTTCTATACTTGGGAAAAGTTAGCTAAATTAATTGGTTATAGATTATTACCAAATCATAATTTAGAACCTCGTGACGTTCGCCAACACAATACATGGAGCGGCAAGAACTGTCCTCAAACAATGCGTACTTGCGATAGATGGCCAACATTTATTGAATATGTCACTAATGAATACATTATGGCTACTAAGTTCTATAATTTTAAATTAGGATTTAGTTGTGATTCTGAGTATGTTAACTCTAACGGTATGATTAAAACTTTACCAACTGATGCAACTAAAGTAGAATTTACTATTACTTTTGTTAGTGAAAAAGAAAATGTTAATATTGAAAAAACTTATGAGATTACTTTACCAAGCAAATCTCAAGTAAGTAATATGGCATAGAGATAAGATTTATAAAGGTGCGAAAGCACCTTTATTTTTTATATAGGAAAATTCTGTATAAAAATATTATTAAAAAATTTTATTATTAGAACTGAAAACGTTTTTGAAAAAAGGGATGAAAAAGAAAATACAAAAATTTCTTGACAAAACATGGTCATTGTAGTATAATACATAAGGTTAAAACGAAGCAAAGATATGCGAGGTTGCTGATACACACGGAAGCGTTGCCAAAGGACGTGTTTATTAGGGAATTTGCATGGAGCTTAGTAACATTACACAAATGATTACGAAGGAGGAAAAAACTATGGCAAAGAAAACATTAAGAATCAAATTAGTTTCTTATGATTACAAACTAATCGATGAATCTGCAAAGAAAATCGTTGATGCTGCGAAGAAAACTGGAGCAAAAGTATCTGGTCCTATTCCACTACCAACAGAAAAGGAAGTCTTCACAATTATTCGTTCACCACACAAATATAAAGACAGTCGTGAACAATTTGAAAGAAGAACTCATAAGCGTTTAATCGATATAGTTGAAACTACACCTGCAACAATGGATGCATTATTCCGTTTAGAAATTCCTGCTGGTGTTGACATTATATTAAAATAATTGAGTAAATAGGAGGTGAACTCATGGCTAAAGGAATCTTAGGTAGAAAAATTGGTATGACACAAATTTTCTCAGAACAAGGTTTATTAATTCCGGTTACAGTTATTCAAGCTGAACCAAACGTTGTTCTACAAGTTAAGACAGTTGAAACAGATGGTTATCAAGCTGTTCAATTAGGTTTTGAAGACAAGAAAGAAAAAGCTTCTACAAAATCCGAAATCAACCACGCTAAAAAAGCGGGCACAAATCCTAAGCGCTTCGTTAAAGAAATTGCTGGGGAAGAGATGTTAGCTTTCAAAGCAGGCCAAGAGGTTAAGGTTGATATATTTGCAGAAGGTGAAATCGTAGACGTTACTGGTACAAGTAAAGGTAAAGGCTACGCAGGCGTTATCAAACGTCACAATTTCCATAGAGGACCTATGGGACATGGATCTGGTTATCATAGAGGAACTGGTTCAATGGGCTCTATCGATGCTGCAAGAATTAAAAAAGGTAAGAAGTTAGCTGGTAGATTAGGTGGAGAACAAGTAACAATTCAAAACCTAGAAGTTGTTAAAGTTGATGTAGAAAAAAATATTATATTAATTAGGGGTAATGTTCCAGGCGCTAAAAAGTCTTGTGTATTAATTACTAATGCTACAAAATTTAATAGCAAGAAAAACCCTAAATCACAAAATTAAGAAAGGAGATTTAATATATGCCAACTATTAAAGTATTAAATCAAGAAGGTAAAGAATTAAAAGATTTAAATCTTTGCGATGGTATTTTTGGTGTTGAACCTAATATGCAAGTTGTATATGATGTAGTAAACGCTGAAAGAGCTAGCATGCGTCAAGGCACTCATGATACTAAAGGCCGTACTGAAGTAAGCGGCGGTGGCAGAAAACCTTGGAGACAAAAAGGCACTGGTCGTGCTCGTCAAGGTACTATTAGAGCTCCACAATGGCGTGGTGGTGGAATCGTATTTGGTCCTACTCCTAGAAGTCATGCTAGAAAGACAAATAAGAAAGTTGTTAGACTTGCAAAACAAATTCTTTTATCTAATAAACTTGCTACAAACAACATGGTTGTTGTGGATAAAATTGAATTAGATAGTTTCAAAACAAAAGAATTTGCAAAAGTATTAGAAAACTTAAATGCAAAAGGAAAAGTTCTTGTTTTCTTATCTGAAGAAAATACAAACGTTACAATTGCAGCACAAAATATTCCAAATGTTTATGTTCAAAATTATCGTCATTTAAGCGTATACGATATGATCAATGCCGATATGTATATTTTAACTGAAGATGTAGTAAACAAATATACTGAAGAACTACAAGTTAAGAAAGTTATGGAGGCTTAATTATGAAGAATCCTTATGATGTTATAATTAGACAAGTAATTACTGAAAAAACTACTAAATTAGCTGAAGTTAATAAATACACTTTTGAAGTAGATAGAAAAGCTAATAAGATTGATGTAAGAAACGCAGTTGAAGCAATTTGGAATCGTAAAGTTGATAATGTTACTATTGTTAACGTAAGAAAGAAACCACGTAAGATGGGTCGTTATGAAGGTTTTACTGCTGCTTATAAAAAAGCAATTGTTACTCTTAAAGATAACGAAAAACCATTAGACGTATTTGAATTATAGGAGGATTGTTAATTATGGCAATTAAATACTATAAACCTACAACTAATGGTCGTAGAAATATGACTACATTAATTAATACTGAAATTACTACTGATAAACCAGAAAAGAGTTTATTGGCTCCTAAGAAAAAACATGGTGGTCGTAATAATTTAGGTAGATTAACAGTTCGTCATCAAGGTGGCGGTGCTAAACAAAAATATCGTATTATTGATTTCAAACGTAATAAAGACGGTATTCCAGGAAAAGTAGCCACTATTGAATACGATCCAAATAGAAGTGCAAATATCGCATTAATCAATTACGTTGATGGTGAAAAGAGATATATTATTGCACCTAAAGATATTAAAGTTGGTCAAACTATTTTATCTGGCGATAGTTGTGATATTCGTGTTGGTAATGCAATGAGATTAGATAAAATCCCAGTTGGTACTGTTATTCACAATATTGAATTATATCCTGGACATGGTGGACAACTTGTTCGTTCTGCCGGAGCTAGTGCTCAAATCCTAGGACGTGAAGATAAATATGTATTAGTAAGATTAACAAGTGGTGAAGTTCGTAAAATATTAGGTGGTTGCCGTGCTACTATTGGTGAAGTTGGTAACGCCGATTATATGAACGTTAACCTTGGTAAAGCTGGTAGAGTACGTCATATGGGTATTAACCCAACAGTTCGTGGTTCTGTTATGAACCCTAACGATCACCCTCATGGTGGTGGTGAAG
>ERZ842401.1785-NODE-1785-length-29858-cov-9.596853_pt1 | contig 29858 bp, 25 predicted proteins | sample MGYA00521270_ERZ842401 | MGnify/ENA primary metagenome ERZ842401 (study PRJEB31892, sample SAMEA3878208) | bioreactor metagenome | biome: Moose rumen | place: Sweden | collected 2011-10 | study: EMG produced TPA metagenomics assembly of the PRJEB12797 data set... | reverse complement strand
GCGCAGGAAACACAGCCCGTTTCTCAGGAAGCGGCACCCGTTCAGCAGGAAGCAAGTTCCGAGCCTGAAACAATGCAGGAGCTTTTAGACCAGTACGGAAGCACAGGAAGGCTCCATAAAGGCCAGATTGTTACAGGTACAGTTGTCGGCAAGAATGAAGCAGGCTGGCTCGTCAATGTCGGCTTTAAATGCGAGGGATTATTGCCGGTCAAAGAGTACACAAATCATATGCTCATTGAGACCGAACCGGAACCGAAAGTCGGAGATAGTATCGAAGTCGAGATTACGAACATTCGTGACGGAGAAGAAGCACAGTTAAGTCTCAGCAGATGGCGCAATGAAGTCGACAAACGCTGGGCCGTAATGGAGGGCGAAATTGCCAAGAGTGATGTTGTCAATGTTCGCGGAATGAGCAGAGTAAAAGGCGGCTTGATGTGCGAGCTGTGCGGATTAAGCGGGTTTATTCCGATTTCGCATTTAACGATGGCCGGACGTGGAGCAAATCCTCAGAATTACGTAGGCCAGTCGCTGAAAGTAAAAGTTATTGACCATAACAAGCGCAATCATCGTTTAGTTTTCTCACGTCGTGCACTTCTTGAAGAGGCCGAGAATGAGAAGAGAGCAAAATTCTTTGAGCGTGTTCATGAAGGCGATGTAATTGAAGGCGAAGTTTCAAGCGTTACGGATTTCGGAGTTTTCGTAAATCTCGGCGAGATGGACGGACTTGTTCATGTTACGGAGCTTACTTGGAAACGCAACGTTAAAATCCGCGACATGTTCAAGAAGGGCGATAAAGTCATGGTGAAAGTTATCGGCTTCGAGAAAGAGACTGACAAGGCCACCAAGCGCGAGAAAGACAGAATTTCCCTGAGCATTAAGCAAGTTACTGGGGATCCTTGGGACACGATTACTGAGAGGATTCACGTCGGCGACAAGATTACCGGAACAGTAACGAATTTGACGGAGTTCGGAGCGTTCGTTGAGCTTGAGCCCGGAATTGAGGGCCTTGTTCATGTTGGAGATATTACGTGGGCAAGGATTAAGAAGCCGCGTGATGTCCTCAAAAAGGGCCAGGAGCTTGAAGTTCTCGTGCTTGAAGTTGACACGGAAAAACGCCGTATTAGCTTAGGCTGCAAACAGCTTCATGATCCTTGGAGCGACATTGACAAGAGATATCTGCCTGGTACGGATATTCCTGTTAAAGTTGTCAGACTTGCAGATTTTGGTGCATTCGTTGCAGTTGAGCCCGGTGTTGAAGGATTAATACATATTTCTCAGCTTTCACGTAAACGCGTTGAGAAGCCCGGAGATGTCTTGAAGGAAGGCCAGGAAGTTACGGCGAGAGTTCTTGAGGTCAATCCTACTGATAGAAGAATGCGTTTATCGCTTAGTGCTCTTGAGCCCGAACCAGAGCCGGAGCCAGTTGTTCAGCAGGAAGAGAAGCCCGAACAGCAGAAGCCGGAGAAGCGTGATCGTCGCGGCCGTAATCGCGGTAAATCCGTCAAGGAAACTGCAGGCTATGAGGACGACGAGGAAGGTTTAGCGTATAATCCGTTCGCTGAAGCCTTCAAGGATATAAACTTGAGCGAAGAATAAATTTTTGCCCGCAAAGCCCGGTCGAAATTGGCCGGGTTAATTTTTTATTGAAACGAGGAGAAATTAATATCATGGAATTTTTCGAAGTCGTAAAGAACAGATATTCATGCCGCAAATTCGCAGATAAGCCCGTTGAAGATGAGAAGCTCGACAAGATTTTACAGGCCGGAATTTCAGCACCAACAGCAAAAAATGTTCAGCCGGTAAAAATCTGGGTAATCAAGAGTGATGAAGCTCTCGCGAAAATAAAATCATCAACGCCGTTCAAATGGATGGAAAATGTGAAAGTAATCCTAGCTGTCGGCGGAACAACAGAAGGTGCGTTCGTTCGTCCTTCGGATAAGAGAAACTTTGAGGACGTTGACGCTTCAATCGTTGCGACACACTTAATGCTCGCGGCTCATGCTGAAGGTTTAGGCTCAACTTGGGTAGGATTTTTCGACGTGAATAAAGTCAAGGAATTTTTCCCGGAGATGAAAGAATATGACTTAGTCGCTTTATTCCCGCTTGGTTATCCTGCTGAAGATGCCGAGCCGTCAGATCGTCATGCTCTGCGTAAGGATAAAGCCGAGATGGTGAAATATTTATAGTCAATGCCGGAATTATTTCGTTCGTTCGTGGCTGTAAAAGTTCCGGGAAATGTCGCAGATGAGCTTGAAAACTTTCTTGCTGAGTTAAGGCCCCTCGCTAATATTCGTTGGGTTCGGCGTGAACAGTTTCATATTACGTTAAAATTTCTGGGTGAGATTGAGCGTGAAACTCTTGAAAATGTGAAGACTTCTCTTGAGCCGCTGAAATTTTTTGACCCGTTCACGATAGAATTATCATACATCGGAGCATTTCCAAACTTGAACGCGCCGCGAGTAATCTGGCTTGCTGGAGATAAAGGAGCTTCGGAACTCGGCCAATTAGCGAGAAAAGTTAATGACGTGTTACACGACGAGGCCGAACTTGACCGCGATGATAAAAAATTTAAGGCTCATTTGACGCTCGCAAGGCTTAAGAACTCGTATTTGCCCGAAGAATTAGTTCGTAAGCTCGGGACTGTCAAAAATTTTTCGTGGCAATGCAATGAACTCGTCTTAATGCGTAGTTTCTTGAAACCTTCCGGGCCGGTTTACACGCAGTTATTATGACTGAGTATTGCAAACTGGAAATTTTTATTCCGGAGTCACATTTGCAAGTCTTACAGAAAGTTTTGTGTGAATGCGACGCTGGGCATATCGGGAATTATGATTGCTGTATGTCGTATTCTCGCGTAAAAGGAACGTGGAGGCCTCTTGCTGGGACTAAGCCTTATCATGGAGAGCAGGGACAAATCAGCGTTGAGGACGAGTTGAAAGTTGAAGTTACGTGCAAAGTTGAGAAACTTGACGAGATAATTTCAGCTGTGAAAAAAGTTCATCCTTACGAAGAGCCAGTGATTAACGCAATACCTTTAATTCGCACGGGGCTGAACTGACTTAAAACTTCCTGTGTTAGTGCCGAAATTGATAATGTCATTTCATTTTTTCACACAGGAGGTTTTATTTTACACATGACACGGAAATTTTTATTAATGCTTGTGATGTTATCAGCTTTCACGTCGGCTTCACAGGCAATTACTATTTCGACGGACAAAAACGAAACTTTAGGGGATATGGCATCAGGCAGCCCATTAACGATTAATCTTAAAGCAGGAGATTATCAAGCTCAGGATGTCTCAAAAATTCGCTGGTCAAGGAAATTCACAGGAAGAAATCCCGGCCTTGAGTTCGACGTAAAACGAGGAGACAGCGTAAAATTTTTCACATCTTCACTCGTCAAAGCTCCAATAAGCTCAAGCGAGTTCTCCGTAATCATAACAGCAAAGGACGTTGACGGTTCGGAGGCTTCAATAACTTTCACAGGAAACGTTTTACACACGCCATCAATCAAGACTGAGACAATCGCTGAAGCTCAATCAGGCTCCGGGAAAAAATATTCACAGAGACTTGAACTTGTTCGAGGAAGTGAGCCGCTTGAATGGGAAATTTCGGGTGATTTGCCGGAAGGAATTAGCTTAACGACTGAGACAAATTCACGAGGGAAAATTTTCAACGTTTTAGCCGGAACGACAGAAGAAGCTGGAGAATTTCCGTTTACGTTGACAGTGAAAAATTCCGTCGGGTCTGACACGAAAGACTTTGTGCTGAAAACTGGAACGTCGGGCGCGAGAATAAAATTCCCTGAGAATTTCAAGAGAAGCTACACGGCGATGAATAATCAGGACTTCTCACTCGATTTATCGGGCGTAAAATTCTTGGGAACTCAACCGCTGAAGATTGACATTGACGAGGCGGCGAAAACTTCAGGATTAATTTATGACGATGAGCGCAAAATCATAACCGGCAAAATCTCGTCTGATAAAGAGAAACTTAGAGTGAAACTTACGGCCTCAAACGCTTATTCAGAACCGGCAAGCACCGATTTAGTTTTGAACGTCAAGAGTGCTCCGGATAATATTGAAGTATTCACGGCGAAAAAATCCTGGCAGAATTATAACGTTGTCAATGGTCGAGCTTTCAGCGCACGTTTCAGGGCATCAGAAGGAAGCAAGCCAATTACATGGGAATTCTTCAAGGCTGATGATAACTCGGCAATAAAAGACTTCAACGGTCTCACTTTCGCAGAAAATGGAACTATCTCAGGAACTCCGAACGGAAGCGAAGATATCAAGTTTTACGCGGTTGCGTCGAACATTGCCGGAAAAACTCAGTCAGGCGTTTATGAACTCTTCTTCAGCAATGCGCCTCGTCTCAATTTCACTGAACCCGTCTTACTCAAAAACGGTCAGGAAGTTAATATTGACCTCAGAAATTATTTAACCAGCTCAGAGAGTGCGAAATTCCCCGTAGAGTTCACGATTGCCGGCAAAATTCCCGAAGGCTTGACGCTCGACAATGGAAGATTAACGGGAACTCTCAACATTACAAATCCTGCTGAGATGAAAAATTACTCGCTGAATGTTACGGCATCGAACGCTTCAGGAACTTCCAAAGGATGGCTGACACTTCAGCTTAAGGACGCTCCGAAGATTGATGATATTGACGAGACGAAATTAACGGGACGCGTGGGAAAAATTTTCAGGTTCAAAGTTCCGACGGCGACGAAACAGCCTTATTCATGGCGATTAGTTTTTGACGGCGAAGATGTCAACGAAGAGAGCGAGTACGAAATAGGCGACAGCGGTTTAGCCTGGAACGCTCAAGTTGGAGAGATTTACTCAGCTCACAGCTTGAATGACGGCGCTTATCCTGTTACAGTCTATTTATCAAATGATTTAGGCGTTGACACAAAAACTTTCACAATCACAATAAGACCGTAAAATTATTCACAACAAAAAGCCCCTCCGGCCAATCACCAGAGGGGTAAATTTTTTTGCCTGGCTTATTTACTTAATCGTAATATCAGGCTGAACATTGCCCGTAAATCTCACAGAAGCGTCATACATTCCGTAAGCACTAATCTGAGGAACTTTGAACGTCCCGCGAGTTACTGCCCTCACTTTGAAGCCGTAAGCTCTTTCTCCGCTCAATCTGTCGAAGAATAACACGAGCCTGTCGTCGCGAATGTCATTCACAACTCCGTAACCGTCAGTCTCGCTCACGCCGTCGTCAAGTCTCGGGTTCTCAAGCTCAAATCCTGAAGGAAGCAAATAGCTCACAGCAAGATTATTAATCACCATTGAAGGCTTTACGCTTAAAACTACCTGAATAATTTTTCCGTGTTCGATTGGCTGATTGAGATTGAGTAAATTCCCTTTCTCGTCAAAGTAAACGCACTCGATATTCACGTTGCGTCGTTCGGCTTTAGGCTGAGACTTCGGGAAGCCCGTAATGCTCCATGAGTAACAGCCTTGTCCGTTGCCTTCAGCTTCGATCATTAGTGCCGTATTCTTCGGAAGTTCACTGACATTAACGCCTGCCGTCCCGTTATTGCTCGTGTAAACCAGAATTGGCCGGTCGCTGGTCTCGGTCGTTACACGCGCATTAATATCACTCTTCGCTCCTGCCGCTTCAACGTTATAGCGTGCTAATGCCGTAATCGATGCCGCGTTGTCCTGAGTGCTGAACCATTCGCCATTATCGCCGAGTGTTACAAGTCTCTGTGCAAGCTCCGTAACTTCGGGGGCCTGAGGTTCAACATCAAGCCACATTGAGAGTAAAGCCGCCGTATTTCTCGTTACGCTCTCAAGAGTTTTTCCGGAATATCCTGAAGCTCTGCCTGCCGTTACGTCCTTCAATGCGTCAGCTCGTCCGTCGATTATTGCCTGAGCTCCAGCAAGATAAATATGTCCTGACTGTCTGAGATTAGCCGAGTTTTCGCGCAAGTATTCAATCCAGCCTAAAGGTCTCTCGCCGTTCAAAGCTAAAACGTAAACAGCATAAGCCTTCGTCGTCAAGTCGTCGCGCTCGTCGTCAGTCGAATTATACATGGGCATTGAGGCTAAGAATTGACGTATCCAGTTCAAAGCTCCGGTTAACATTTCTTCAGGGAAATTCACGCCTACATTTCTCGCACTTAATAAGAAATGAGCCGCATAAACACTTCCCCATTCAAATGTCTTGCTATTGCCCGGCCACATTGAGAATGAACCGTCGTATAACTGCATAGCCTGAATACGCGTGATTGCTCCTTCTGTACGTTCACGGATTGCCTCATCAGTCGTGATTAACGGGTCAAGTTCAGCGACTGCGTCCGGGAGAATTAAGAACGGCCAAGCTCGCGAAATCGTCTGCTCAAGACAGCCGTAAGGATAGCTATTCAGGAAGCTCACAGCGCGCGTTAAGTTCACAGCCGGAGTGTCTGCAAGCGTGAGTGTTCCGGAAATATCTCCCTCAAAGTTATTCAGCGGTAAATCAAGCCTCGTTGTCCCATTCTCGAAAACTCCAGAACCTCCAAGCGTGATAGCCGGCCATGCTGAACGTACAGGAAGCTCTATCTCCTGAGTGTAAGATTTCTCTTGTCCGCGTTCGTTCCATGACGTTACAACTTTTAATATCGCTTTGTTGCTTCCTCCGAGTGCTCGCGCTGTCGTCGTGAATGACGCTTTAGAGCCCGCAGAAATCTTCAAGTCAGCAAAACTCTCGCTTAACATTAAGCCCTCAGGAACGAGATTAATTTTTACGTCGCGATTTTCATTTGAAGTGTTGAAGACTGAAGTCGGGATTGCGAAACTGTCGCCGGGTGCCGCAAATCTCGGAAGTCCCGTCTCAGTTACGATGTCGCGCGCAATCTCAATCGTCGTCTCACCGCTTCCAAAGTTACGACCAGACGCCGCAACAGCAAATAATCTTCCTCGTCCACTGAACTCCGGAATGTCCAAATCTACTTTCAACATGCCGCGTTCATCAGGATAAATTACGCCCTCGAATAACGATAAAATTTTGAAACGCTGAACATTTCCGTCAAGCGCAAGCCCGCCTCCTGCCTCATCACCGCCCGGATGAAGTTGTTCGGTCATTCTGTCCTCAACCGGAACTAACTGATCGTAAATGTCGAAGCCTTGAGAGTTCAACTTTTTCAGGCCCCAGAAATGATTTAATAAATCCGGAACTTTGTAGTGTGTCAAGCCTAAAACTCCGTCGTCAACTAAAGCAATTGCAACGTCGGCATTCTTTGAGATATTCGCGCTGCTGCCTTTAAGCGTAATCGTAACAGGAAGTTTCGATGCCGGCTCAATCTTCTTGGGAACGCTTAATCCCACGTTAATATTATAGTCCGATAAATCCGTCTTAATTCTGGTCATTCCAACAGCACGATGTGAAGCCCACATTTTAGCGTCGCTGTCGTCAACCGGTCGAATAAGCCAAGCCGTAACCCAAACATTAGGCCTCATGTCCTGAGTAACGGGAATATCAAACGTTAAATCGCTCTCGTGAACCTGCTGAATTTTGCGCGTAATCAAATTTGCTCCTTCAACAGTTACCATCATTAAGCCCTCAAACGGAGCCTTGACTTTAATTTTCGCCGTCTCACCAAGCCTGTAAAACTCTTTTTCCGTTGACATCTCGATACGGTCAATTAACTGTGAGCCTGAACCTGCATATTCCGGATCATCCGCGTAAAATCTGTACACAGCGCGCGCGTTGTCGTCAGCGTCAGAAACTCTCACTAAATATACTCCGTAATCTTCCGGCCTGAATGTAACTTCACCGAGACCGTTTCTCAGCGTCAAATTCTTCTCGTCAACGTCAACTAACTCTTCCGTGCTCTGCCAGCGTTTACGCCCGTCAATCTCTATCATGTTGTAGTTCCATGTAACTTTATAGAGCTTAGCCGTGAGTTCACCTGTTTGTGCGGGTTCTTCGTCCGGAGTAATTCCCACAACTCTGAACGTCAAATTGCTTCTCACAGTCATTTTCTCGTTGACCGGAGCAATTCCCAGTAAATATGGAGCTGAGAAATACGGGCGAGTTATTGAGTTTGCAACCCAGCGTCCGCCGTCCTCCATTACTTCAGTCCTGATTGTTACATCAATTACCGTCGGTGCTTGCCAATCCTCTTCAAGCGCTAAATTAACATGAGCTGCTCCGAAGTTGTCTAATTCTCCCTCGTCGAGTTCGTCTTCTGTAAACGTGAATTTTCTTGACGGATCTCCGAATGAATATCCCTTCCATCTATCTTGTGTCGGCGTAAATTCACCCTGTCTTGCTGTCCACGAAGTTTTGTAGTCAAGTCCTGCACCGTCAACTCCAAACAGCCAGCGTGCGTAAATGTCAGCTGTGAAAGTGTCATTATGGATTAAAAATTTTCGATACGAGTTCAGCTTGACTTCAATGCGAGGCGGGGCAAAATCCTCAACGTGGAATTTATACGACGCAATCGGTTTAGCTTCGTTGCCTGGAATTGCTACTGAGGCCGTCCATAATCCCGTTAACGCATTGGCCGGAAGATTGAGATTAGCGATCGCGCTTCCTTTAGCGTTGAGAGTTATAGTTTCCTGCTTGACTTTTCGCCCGAGAGTATCACGAACGATAAATAAAACTGGGAACGCTTCCGGTGTAGTAACGTCAAAATTCCTCACGATGAACTTGAACGCCGCACTCTCACCAGTCCTGTAAATGTCTCGAGGCGAGAAAATTACACCGTCATAGCCTGATTTAAGCCAATCTCGTCCCGATGTATCAAAAATTTCACGGTTAAGCAAATTTCGTGTGAGCTGAACAAACGTAATATCCGCGCTGTCGCCAGTTCCCTTTTTGATGACCGCAACATCGGGCTGATTATCTTTATCCCAAGTTTGCCCTTTTGGAAGCTCATAATAATAAACTCCTCCGGTGTTAGTCCTGCCTTGAGCTAAGATTTGTTTCTTATCCGAGTAAATTTTTACGTCAGCGTCAGAAATTCCTCGTGCTGTCGTGAGAGTATTTGCCCAGATTAGAATTGCGTCTTCCCATAAACGAGCCGTTGCGCCGATGTCGCTCAAGTTAATCATCTGTTCGGCTTCTTCCCAGCTGTCCTGTTCGGTGTCGCGAGCTGTGAGCAGGAATAATCCCCTTTGTCCCTTCGTAATCTCATCAAGAGGAATGCTCCGTCTGACGCGTTCATTCAACGGGAGATTTAGCGGCATTTCCTTTGTGAAGACGCGCTTTGAAATGTCCCGGTTAAAATATTCATATTCTTCATGGACTACATGAGGGATGTTATTCTCATACATACGCCATAAATCGAGCTGAAGATTTTTCACGTTTAATAGCTCAATCGGGATTAATCCTTTTTCGAGCGGGGCTAAATACGTTCCTGCTGCCGGAAGTTTTACCTCAGTGTCCAAGTCGGGCATAATTATTGCTTGCTTGTAATCTTCCTTCAGAACTAAGCCGCCTTTTGACGGGAAACCTTTTCTGAATGTGATTACGAACCTGTCGCGAGGCTTGAACTTATTTGAACGCATAATGAAACTTTCATCTGTCCAGTCTGATTCAAATTTTACGTCGCTGACTGAAGGCTCAATTGTTACGAAGCTCTTTATCGTTGCCGGATCAACTCCGAAATTCAATCTCGCTGTAATTCTATTCTCGCCGGCGTATAAATTTTGCACCATTAAGACTGGATCAAGCACGACGTTTTCATTAATGTCATTCTCGATGCCCATATCTCCCTCGCCTGACTTAAGTCCGGCCGCAATATGAACCGTAAATCTCTGTCTCGACGAAGTTTTTTGCACAGGAACGGCAACACGAATTACTCTCGAAGGAAGCGCACCGTTTATGCTGTAATTCATCTCCTGACCTTGAGCGTTGAGTATTCTCATGTAACCTTTAAGCCTTGCCGGGTCAATTCTCATGTTGAAAGTCAGCGTGAAGTAAGCGTTTCCGTCTCGTCCCATTGAAGCGCTAATGTCGGTCGGAGAAAGTCCTTCAGTCTGGAAGTGAAATTCGCCCGGGCCAATTCTCCCGCCTCGTCTGTCCCTGAGATTGTCGCGTAAAGTCGCTGTGTAAGTTGTCGCGGCTTGAAGTGGAGCTAACAATTTTGCCGTAAAAGTCCGTTCGTTCTGCCAGCGTCCTTCAAGCTGTAAAGGCGGGTTAACTTCAAACGGGAACATTGCGTTTTCGGGCGTAATATTTTTTCCTGTTTGATTGCGATTGACTACGGGATTACGAAACACTACCCTGAACGATACATTTTCGGGAACTGTTCCGGTTGGAGCGAAACTCTGAACTCCTGCAGGCATATTCGAGCGGGCCGGAGCTGAGTAAGCACACGAAACACTTAACAAGAGTATCATAAGCATCAATAAAAATTTCTGAGGCTTAAACAATTTTATGCATTCCTTTCTTAATGATAATGGGATATAAAATCTTGAAGTATTATAGCGTGTTTCGATTAATATTAATGATACTTGAAAAAATGATTAATAAAATATAACACGTTCTATTTTTACATTTATTTATTTTGAGAGTGAGAATTATAATGCATAATAAGTTATAATTTGAAACGTTAATTAAAGAGGGAGGCAGAAATTTTCAATCATGGAAGAAAAAAGGACAGTAGAAGCCGCAAGCCGAAAATGGGAAGTCGTCGTCTTCACGCTCGGCACGGATGCTTTTGCTATAAACGTAAATAAAACTCGTGAAATTTTACGATGGACAGGATGCCGCCCCGTTCCTACGAAAACTCCTGCTTTTATCGGGATTACGACATTACGGGACGCATTAATTCCATTGATAGACCTGCGAATATTCTTAGGGATAAAATCTCCTGTTCCAATGAGCCAGACAAAAGTAATGGTTGTAGAGTTTAACGATATAAAGCTCGGCTTCCTAGTTGACGCTGTCGAGAGAATTAGACAAGTTAATGCCGAAGATTTAGACAGTTCAAAAATGCGCGGAGTGTCATTAAAGTGGATATTGTATATAATCAAGCGCGATGAGAGAAATATTTTGCTGCTTGATTACGAGGCAATAATTCAGGAGACTGCTCCGGCTGTTGCTGAACACATGTTCGATCAGAATAAACTCAACACTTACCAGAAAGAAATCGGCCATGTTGAGGACTTTCATATTCTTGTTGCTGACGACTCGCCGTTATTGAGACAACAGACCTGCGACGTTCTGAAACAATCAGGTTTTTCGAGCATTTATCCTGTTAAAGACGGTGTTGAAGCAAGAAAGTTATTGCTGGATCAGGGCGAGAATTTCGATTTGCTTGTGTCGGATATTGAGATGCCTTTGCTTGACGGGTTGAGCCTTGTAGAGACATTGAGGCAAGATTCACGAACTGAGAATATGCCGGTGATATTATTCTCGTCAATCATGGTTAAGGAACTTTTAGACCGAGCAGAGAGACTTAATATTATTCACGTGCTGAAGCCTGATGTGTATAAACTTGTCGAAGCAGTAATGAAGATTTATCACGAGTGCAAGAAAAACAGGAATTATTAATTTTTCCCCCTGCCATTCATAACGACGGGGGGAAGCGTTTATTCCTTGAATGCGAAAGTCATAGTGTGCTGAGTTCCCTTGCTGACTGTAAGAGTTTTTTTATCATTATCAAGCTCAAAAGTCAGGCCGGCTCTATCAGGAGGTAAAACCCCACTTGAGTAATAGTAATCCATGCTGAATTGGGCTTGCTGCATAATCTCATCCCTGATTTTTATTTTGCCGATCATTTCCGTGTGATTAGCTATGAACTCGAACGTGCTCGCCATAATTATGCCGAAAACTAATGCCGCCATCAAAAACTCCGCAAGTGTCTCAGCCCGTCGCTTCTTCATGAAAATCATCCCTTTCACCTGAAAAATTTATGCTTTATGCTTGAAAATTAAACATCTCGGAAAATTCCCAGCGTCAAAAATTTCACTCACGAACTCGAAATTATCATGAAACTTCTTCAACGCCTGAACTTGATTGATATTGCCGGTCTCAAGAATTATATACCCGCCCGGCTTTGAGAGCGCGAAAATTTCAGCGTAAAACTTCATGCCGTCTTGTCCGCCGTCGAGTGCTTCATGAGGCTCATAATCCCTCACATCAACTTCAAGCCCATTAATCTCACTCGAAGGAATATACGGAGGATTGCTGATTATCAAGTCAAAATTTTCCACAACACGAGAAATTATTTCTGTTCTGGCTTCAAGGTTATAGCGTGATAAATTTTTTCGGGCATAATTCGCGGCTTCTGGACTTTTTTCGAGCATGAAAGCGTGAGAATTTCTGAACTCAAGCAAGATTGTGATTGCGATACAGCCTGAGCCTGTTCCCCAGTCAAGAAAGCAAAATTCCTCATCCGGAGCATAAATTTTCTTCACTCCGTCTATCAGCGTTTCTGTGTCATGACGAGGAATTAACACTCCAGGCCCGACGTAAAAATCACGGCCGTAAAAGTCAGCTTCACCGAGAATATATTGCAAGGGTTCATGAGCTTCACGACGAGAGATTACGGCTTCAATCCTGGAAATTTCATCATCAGAAAAACTTTGACGCGTGAAAACTTCCGAATGATTAACGCCCAGAGCATGAGAGATTAGCCACAAAGTTTCTTGTTCAGCGTTGCTAATTCCCGAATGTTCCAGGCGTGAGATTAATTCATTAACTTTCAAGGTCCTGCAATTTTTGTGTCTGTTCAGCGAGTAACATTGCGTCCATCATCTCGAACAAATCACCGTCAAGATATGCTTCAAGTTTATATAATGTCAAATTAATTCTGTGGTCAGTAATTCGATTTTGCGGAAAATTGTAAGTCCTGATACGTTCGCTTCGGTCGCCGCTTCCTATCATGCCCCTTCTTTCTGAAGCCTGCTCGGAATTTTGCTTCTGCTGTTCCAAGTCATAAAGTTTCGTCTTGAGATAACTCATTGCGCGCGCTCGGTTCTTAATCTGGCTGCGTTCATCCTGACAAGTTACGACAATCCCCGTCGGCAAGTGCGTAATTCTCACGGCTGAATCCGTCATGTTTACGTGCTGGCCTCCTGCTCCGCTTGAACGATATGTGTCAATCTTCAAGTCTTCCGGCCTAATCTCAACTTCAACGTCGTCAACTTCCGGCAAAACCGCAACAGTCGCCGCTGATGTGTGAATACGTCCGCTTGCTTCCGTAACTGGAACTCTTTGAACTCGATGAACGCCGCTTTCGTATTTCATCTTGCTGTAAGCTCCCTTTGTGTCAATCCTGAAGACGATTTCTTTATAGCCGCCAATTCCCGCCGTGTTAGTCGAGCTGTCAATGACTTCAACTTTCCAACGTTGACGCTCACAAAATCTCACGTACATTCTGAACAAGTCAGCCGCAAAAAGTGTAGCTTCATCGCCGCCCGTTCCTGCACGAATTTCTACGACAACGCTTTTTTCGTCATTCGGATCTTGCGGAAGAAGAAGAAGTGTTAAATCCCGTGTGAAATTCTCAATCTTCGGCTCAAGCTCGGCCAATTCATCACGTGCTAACTCTTCAAGGTCAGAATCTCCAGACTTGATTAACTCTTTAGCTTCCGCAATTGACTTCTGAGCTTCTTTATATTCCCGGTATTTCTCGACAACAGGCTCAAGCTGTGCACGTTTTTTCCCAAGATTCTGCAATTCTTTCGGGTTCGAGATAACTTCAGGGTCTTCAAGTTTCTTGCTGATGTCAAAATATTCCTGTTCGATTGCCTGTAATTTCGGTTCTATGTTCATGATAATAATTCTCCGTTCAATGCCGTATCAAGTGATTTCAATGCTACTTCAGCCTGTTTAATATTTGGCTCTCGTGTCGTCAAATATTGCAGTGTCAAAAAAGGAGCTATCACGCAAAGCCCAAATTTCCCAGAAACTGACGCTAATCTTATGACTTCATAGGAAATTCCGATTACGATGGGGATTAAGATTATTCGGGCTAGGACTTGAAGCGCAAAACTTTCACCGGCGATTAAGACTTTAACGGGCGAGAAAATAATTATGCTGACGATTACGGCGATTAACAAGAATGAAGTTCCACATCTGGGATGAATACGTGAACACTTCATGATATTTTCCGGTGTCATTGCAAATCCCTTCTCGAAAGCGTTAATCGTCTTGTGTTCGGCCCCGTGATAACGAAAAACTTCCTTGATGTCCGACCATAAGCCTATAATCGCAACATACCCGATAAATATTACAGCCCGCAAAACTCCTTCGGTGATGTTTATGTAGAGCTGTTCAGTCGCGATATGTCCTGCAAGCCACAAAGGAAGCGCGATGAATAATCCTCCGACGGCGACGATTGCGATTACGATTGAGAGCAAAATATCCTTGAAGGTCATTTTCTCGTCTTCTTCCTCTAATGCAACCTCAGCTGAACGCGATAAAGCCTTGAAACCCGTAGCCATCATCTCGCACATAATCACGAAACCGCGAATAAACGGCAATTTATACGGCATTCTCTGAGTTCGTGAGCTATGAGGCCAATTCTCACTGAAAATATCTCCAGACGGACGACGTACAGCAAGCCCCCACAAATTTTTTCCCTTCATTAACACGCCCTCAATTACGGCCTGACCTCCAACGGGAACTTTTTTATTTTCCTCAGCTTCTGAAGCAAATAAATTCATGACGAGCATAAACAACAAATTTAATCTCTTAAGCAAATAACAAATCCTCCATTAAAAATTTTTACAAGTCTTCCATATCTTTATACGGATTTCCGCATGTTCTAGCTTCCTCACATCTTCCGAATATACACGAAGGCCCGGCACGATCGAATAATACCGGAGCTTTCTCACGGCACAAGATTAACATTTTCCGAGCGAGTTCGTGAATTTCCCATTGAGCACGCCTGCAAAGTCTCAAGCTGAAAAAATGATGAAGCTCTCGTGCATTCATGGTCATCACTAAGCGCGTCGAATATCCATGAGGCAGAATAAATCTTGCGTCCTCCTTAGGAATTCCCATATCAACCAATAATTTATAGCTTTCTTGTGAAGTTTTTGCGGCATTCTGAAAAATTCTCAACGCTTCGGAATTGGCCTGAATTATCGGCGGAATTATCATGTTTTCTTCTTCACCGGACATTTTCACGTAACGCTGGCTTTGCTGGCTGAAACTCGCTACACGATGACGAACAAGTTGATGTGATGCAACCCGGCTTAATCCGTCAATCCCAAATGTGAAGCTGACGTGTTCAAACGTTGACATATGCCCGCTCCGGAAGAGTTCTGCGATTAACTTACGCGATAAATTATTTTCTTCTCCCTGCAATAATTCCTGAGCCGTAATATCTCGATAACAAATTCTTGCAGCAGCCGCGACTAAAGCGTCAGGTTCGGGAGTGTGCGCTAATAAAATTACGTTCATAGCATAATAAAAAAAGGGGACATAATAAGCCCCCTGTTAAAATCTCGCGAAAATTTTATACGTCTGTCTTCTGGCCGTAATTAATGCCCTTGTACTTCTTCTGGAATTTCTCGAGGCGGCCCGCTTCCGTTAAAACTCTACCCTTCTTGCCGGAATAAAACGGGTGGCACTGTGAGCAAACTCCTACGCGGATTTCCTTCATCGTCGAACGCGTCATGAATGTATTTCCGCATGCACACGTAACTTTGCATTCCTGATATTCGGGGTGTATACCTTTTTTCATTGTAAAAATTTCCTCCTGATGTCTTAAGCCGAATTAATGTCTCAAGCCAAGACGCTCAATCAACGAACGATAACGGTTAAAGTCCTTTTCACGAAGATAACGCAAAAGTCTTCTTCTGCTTCCGACCATTTTAAGAAGTCCACGTCTCGAATGAAAATCCTTCGTGTGAACCTTCAAATGCTCCGTGAGTTCACGAATACGTTCGGTCAAAATTGCAACCTGAACTTCGGGCGAACCCGTATCATTCTCATGAGTTTTGTACTCGGCGATTACTGCTTGTTTCTTGTCTTTCTGGATCATGATGAATAAATAAACCTCCTGAAAATTTTCTTAACGCTTCAATGCCGGGAATTAAGCCTAATCCAGTTCGAGCAAAATTCTCAGCAAAGAGTTAGTTAACTAGAGTGTAAGCGCGAAATATATTAGCACTATCAAAAACTTTTTGCACTCATAAAATTAATAGCAAGCTATAATAATTCAAATCATAATCGAGGAATATTAATGAAACCTGAAGATTTATACTTTATGCCCTTAAACGGAGGTCAGAACGTCGGAGCAAGCTGTTATTTTCTGAGGCTTGGGAACTCGAATATTATTCTTGACGCTGGAACTGGGAAAAATAAGGGGATTACTTTTGAGCCGGATTTTCTCTCACTCTTAACTCTGCCGTTTATTCTCAGCTTGAACCAGATTGACCAGATTTTTATCTCACATGCTCATCTTGACCACACGGGATATCTGCTTGAACTCATGAAATCTGCTCAGCATGCCGGAGTTTACATGACTAAGCCCACGAAACTTTTAATCGAACATCAACTTTACGGCAAAAAATTTCTAGCTTCATCAAATTCAGACGAGATAAACAACGAAGAACAGAGATTAGCGGCAGAATATTTATTGCAGAAAGTTATCGAAGTAAATTACATGCAGGAGATTAACTTTCACGATTACTCGGCTGAATTTTTCCAGGCAGGACATATTCCCGGAGCAATGATGACGCTGATAAATTATCGAGGGAGAAAAATTCTTTACACTGGGGATTACTCGCTTCACTCGACGGCTTTAACACAAGGCTGTTTGCTTCCTGGTAATCTTGAAATCGACACTCTCATAATGTGTGGACTTCATGCCAAGCATCAGAATTACAAACGTCAAAATGATAATCTCTATAATGATATTAACGCAATTTTTAGTCTAGCAAATTCGGGGAAAAATATAACATGTTATATTTCACAGCTGAGTAAAGGAATCGAGTTCGTGAAAATTATTAACTCGCTCAACAAAAATCATATTCCAGTTTTCATTGACAACGAGATTATGAATATAATTAAGATTATGGACAAATTGGCCGAACCGATTTTAACAATTGATAATTTCCCGGTCTCAGAATTTTATAAATATGACACGGGAATTATAATAACTTCATCAGGCTATAAAAGTATTAATGCAATAGAGTTCCAGATTAATTTTTCTCTTCATGAAGACTTCGAGGACATGAGCAATTTTATTCATCAGCTTAATCCTCGTCAGGCCGTAATCGTTCACTGTGCTCCGGCTCATTCTGAAGATGATATGACGATAGAACAGGAAATTATGAAGGATTATACCTGCCGAACTCAATTTATTTTTGCGGAAAATGGACAGCTTTATATTCTTTAAGGAGGCATAAAAAATGGCATTATTCAAACAGCCAAGCATTAATCTGAACATGGGGAAGGCGCAAGAAGTTCTTGATGAAATTCACACGTCAATTCAGCCCTTCGCAAAACGCACAAGTAACAGCGACAACGACAGCTATTTACTCGGAAGCTATTTAATCTCGGCAATCTGCAAAAATCATGAAGCCGGTCCCAACGAATGCGCAGAAATTCTCAGGAAAGTTTATCGTTACGACATTACGCCGGAACAAGTTAATCGCAACTTTCACTTCATAAGAATTGCTAATCCTGCTGAACGTCGCGGACTTCTTCAATGGGCAGAAATAATCTCAGACCTTTACGCTAAGGCTTTAACCGGCGACCGTGAGACTTTCAATAAACTTGAGGAGCAGCGTAGAACTTCACCATTAAAAGAATTTCGTCATCATTTTGCTCAAGAGAGAATTGCGGCAATCATGATTTATGAGAAATTCCCGGAACTAGATCAATACGGCGACAAAGAGCTTTTATTCAGGCTTGGGAACACGATGGCAAAAAATTATTTCTACCACATGTACGACGCTTTATGCCATGTTTATAATTTCCCGATATTCAAACTCGACAAGTCTGACACTGAGAAATCCGAGACAAGAAGGACCGGAACGAGAAGAAACGTAACGGAAGAACCAGCACGAAAAATTTCTTATGAACAGGCCTTAGCAAGAATTGATGAGCTTGAAATTGAGCTTAAACGTACAAATGAGATGTTCGGTGAATTACAGGACGAGTTCGATAATCAGCTTCGAGAGAGTAAAATTGCTGAACTCACGGGATTTTTCGCTCATCTTAACTCTGACAAATACGGAAATATCTTAGATCAATTGCTTCAAGTTCGGCGGGGAATGGACAAACTCAAAAAAGAAGGTTATGAACTTCCATTAGAGATTAACGGATTATTCATCGTGATTAAACAGCTAATCCAATTCACACGAGACAGCCATATTGACCCGATTATGAAAGTTCATTCGCAAAAAGAAGTTTCCTTCAAGGACATAATGTTTTGCGATTACGAGGGTTCACCATTTATCCCGGATGACGCCCGAAAAATTATTGAAGTTGTATCGCCTGGCTGGGTATATAAGGATCAAAACGTCCAGATTTCCAGGCCGAGAGTAAAAGAATTAAACAAGGAGGAATAATTTATTATGAGTGTCAATGATTTATGTATCGGAATTGACTTAGGCACGACTAATTCAGTTCTCGCAACCGTCAATGTTCGTCCAAACGGAAATATTGTGAGCAAAGTTGTAGACATTTCGCGGGCTGTTGATGTCTATAACACTGTCTCGTCAGAAGCAAGATTGTCAACGATGAAGAAGCCGACTTTACCGTCATGCGTGTTTTATCGTCAGGAGCGGGATTATGAGCCTTTAGTCGGTGATTTCGCGAAAGTGCAATATCCTCTTCGTCCGCATTTAGTCGCAAAATCCATCAAGAGCCAAATGGGAAAATCTCTCGCTGAAGGTCTCTCGCCTGATATTCCCGACAAAACTCCGGCAGAAATTTCCTCACGAATTTTACAGCATATGCTTCGTGAGGCTTCAAGGATTTATAGGTGTCCGATAACTGAAGCAGTAATTACAGTTCCTGCAAATTTCGATTCTGTCATGTGTAAAGCTACTCAGGATGCTGCAGAATTGGCCGGAATTTCCGTTCGTAACCCTGACGGAACAGACAGGCCAATTTTACTCTCAGAGCCTAACGCCGTAATCTATGATTTAATCAACCAAATTCATAACGGTGAAATTGATGACAAAATTTTAGATCTCTCATCAGTGAAAAGAGTTCTCGTGTTTGACTTAGGCGGAGGAACTCTCGATATTACTATGCACGAGATTAAACGCCGTGATAATGCTCCGGAAATTCTGAAAGTTGATGAGATTGCTACGAACCGTTACACACTTCTTGGCGGCGATGACTTTGACCGGGCAATAGCAATTGAGATGTTCAAGCGTTATCAAAGGCAATATTCCCGCTCTCCTGGTGTTGTAAATTTACTCAAGCAAAAAGAAAGCGTGATAATGGCTCAATTATTGACTTACGCCGAAAACGTAAAATTAGATTTAAGCATGCAGTGCAGCAGTGAGAGTTCATATTCTTCCGGCTGGTACGACGAGGACGAAGAAATTACGATGACTACAGGCGGCTCAATGGGAGGAATCGGCTATGCTTATGATGACACTTTCACCAAAGAAGAAATTGAGACAATCTTAGCTCCTTTCATGGGAAATAATTTACGCTATGAGGACTATAAAAATTTGCCGTCGGTTAAAGACACTCGCAACATAATTTACCCGATACTTGATGTTTTGAAGAAAGCATCAGAGAAATTAGGAAGTCCCGACGTTCAAGTTGACGCCGTAATCGTTAATGGCGGAATGTCAAAGTTTTACATGATTACTGAGAGATTGAAGGAATTTTTCGGATTTGAGCCGATTGTTGCGCTTGACCCCGACCAATCCGTAGCACGAGGAGCCGCAGTATATCATCACTTACTGAAACAGCACGCAGAAATTCAGGATGATATGCGTATCGTCCATTCTGAAGCAAGTGCTAAAACCGAAGCCGCAAAAATTAATCTTCCCGAACAACAGCGTGTTAATATCGAATGGGGAAAATCAATCCTCAATGACGCGCTTTATATTGGCATGAGAAACAGCGCAGTTCAAATGATAATCCCAACTGGTGCCGCCTTGCCTTATGACTCCGAAATTATGACGGGCTTTAGAATTGATCCGTTCCAGTCGTTAATTGCAATCCCGATAAAAAGTCAGAACATTGACGGCTCTTACAGGACAATAGCCAATGGGAATATAAAATTCTCGCAAAATTATCCGGAAGGCTCATACGTTGCTTTCACAATTCATATGGGTAAAAATAAAGTTATCGCAATGAAAGCATGGACGAGTTCAAGCGTTGACGGAAGGCATGTAATCGAGAGGGGAACGGCTGAGATTGATATTGAGAGCCTTGAACAGTCAAGCGCAAAAGTAAAGATGATACCTCCAGCCGGGACTAAACTTAACGTTGCTAACGAACTCAGAACGTTTATACAATTATGCCTGAATTTCTCACAGACTAATACAGCGTCAAAACGAAGCTCATTAGCTCAGAGAATACGCGACTGCGGAACAAATATCATGAAAGCCGAGAACCGTCGGGAATTTGTGAAGCCCATTCTTGACGCACTCTCAAGCAGTCAGACTAACGACGAAGCTAAGATGAGATTATTCACACTTGCAAGAAAAATTTCTGAGGATTTTACGGACAAGGAAAAAAAGAGACTGGCTGAAGTTTGTATACAGCAAGTTAAATCCGAGATATTAGGTTTCGAGCTTAACAAAACTTCCGGCCCAAGATTGAACGCTAATATTCAGGCAATTTATACCCTGAGCATCTGCGCTGATAAAGAAACTATGAGACAAATTGAAGCTCTTCACGCAAATGATTTGTACCTCAATTCATGCCTCTATGCTCATGCCAAAACTCGAACGTCAATTAACTGGATACTTGAACGCTTTAATCGAGACATTGACACGATGAAACACGGGAAAAACAGCTCACTTCAAGTCAGTGCTCATGCAGTCGCCGTAGCTCTCAAGAATGACGGTGAATGTCCTGTGCCGAGTAATGAGCGTGAAAAAATTGTGAAGAAGCTGATTAATGGCATTAACTCAGGAAAAATTTTCAAGGAGCCGTTACTCGTATGCGTTCTTGCACTTGGAACGATCTGCGACAATCGTAGAATTTCATCGCCGTGTTCTGATGAAGTTATCCGTGAAGTTGAGGCGTGTATTAATGCAATCCCGAATATTTACAGTTCTGAAGCAATGACCAGAGCCGAACAGAATTGCTTTATCGCCTTAAAGTTAATTCGAGGCCAGAAACTTGACGAAGCTGAAGAAAGATATTTATTGACGAAACTTGAGATATAAATAAAATTCACTTGCTATAATATAAATCAAATTTTCCACAAAGGAGCTAAACCCAAATTATGAAAATAGCACTTGGCACTGACCACGCAGGATTTGTGTTGAAAAGCGCAGTCCTGGAATATCTTGGCAAAAGAAATATCGAAGTGCTTGATCTCGGAGCATACGAATACGACGGAGAAGACAGCTACACTGAACCGGGCTTCAAAGTTGCAGAGGCTATTGCGGACGAAACGGCAGACGCAGGAATTTTGCTTTGCGGGACTGGTTACGGCATATCGATAGCGGCTAATAAAATTCCCGGAATTCGAGCGACAGCATGTTATGACCCTGAGAGTGCCAGGAGTGCGAAAGCTCATTTGGACTTAAACGTTCTGGCAATGGGCGGACGCGTTATGAAGCCTGAAGATGTCCCGGCAGTGATCGAAGCATGGCTTGACACGAAATTTGAGGGCGGTCGTCATTTGCAGAGGATTAACAGAATTGCCATGAAGGAAAAGGCCAATCTCAATGTCATTCAGGACGAAGGAAGAGTTGTAATTTTCCAGCATCCTTTAATTCAGCACAAAGTCGGAATAATCCGTGATATCAACACCAGCGTAAAGCAATTCAGAGAATTATTACAGGAAATCACGGGCCTTATGGTCTATGAGATTACACGAACACTTCCGCTTGAAGAAAAAGAAGTTCAGACGCCGATTGAGAAGACGATAGTACGAACGATTGAGGGTAGGAAGATGGCTATAGTTCCTGTTTTGCGTGCAGGCTTGGGAATGGTCGACGGAATTTTACAGATTGTTCCTAACGCGAAAGTTGGACATATCGGATTATACAGGGACCCTGCGACTTTACAGCCTGTTGAATATTACTGCAAGCTCCCGTTTGATATTGAGGAACGCGATATTTTCGTGCTTGATCCAATGCTTGCAACAGGAGGTTCATCGTCAGCGGCAATAGACTTAATCAAGAAACGTGGCGGCAAAAAAATTTCTCTTGTGTGCTTAATCGCGGCTCCGGAAGGAATTGAACGAGTACATAAAGATCATCCTGACGTAGGAATTTTCGCGGCGGCTCTTGACTCTCATCTGAACGATCACGGCTATATAGTTCCTGGACTTGGCGACGCTGGAGATAGATTGTTCGGGACGAAATAAATTGCTGGACGTAAAAATGTTTGTGTTCATGCTGGCCGGATTTTTCTGGGGTGGGTTAACTGCTCCGGTTTCGATCCGGCTTGCTGGACTTTACGGGATATTAGACATTCCTGACGCTCGCAAAATTCACACTGGGAATATGCCTCGAGGCGGTGGCTTGGGCTTATGGCTTGGGTATTTGCTGATGGCCGTAATAATGTCAGAAGAAAACCCGGAATTGCGATATATTGCGACAGGAGCGACGGTGATATTTTTCTGCGGTTATCTTGATGATATGTGTTCGCTCAGTCCGTATTTGAGGCTTGTGTTGCATTTGGGTTCAGCCGGGCTTGTTGTGCTTCCGTTAGGGTTGAACTGGCTTGTGAGTTTCGTAGCGATAATCTGGCTTGCAGGAGCTACGAGTGCTTATAACTTAATCGACGGAATGAACGGGCTTTGCATATCGATATTCATAGCTTCGTCGATCGCGTTATTCTTTCTTGGCAATGCTTATTCTGGAATTTACATGGGAGCAATGGCACTCGGAGTTTTATGCTGGAATTTTCCTTCTGCTCAGACGTTTTTAGGCGACGGAGGAAGTACATTGCTGGGATATTTATTTGCTTCACACTTTTTGACGATAACGCTTCCGAAGTTACAGCATGCCAGCTTTTACGAGGTAATCTTAATGTTTGTGTTGTTCGGAGGAATTCCAGTGATTGACACATTGACGGCCTTCACACGAAGAATTTTAACCGGCAAATCCCCGTTTTATCCCGACAAGAAGCATTTACATCATATTTTAATCTCGTTGACCGGCTCAAATATTTTAACCGTGAGCATAATTCTTGCGCTTCAAGTTATCATGCTGGCATTAGGGGCGAGAGTTTATTTACGTTTGCCATGAAGAAAAAGAAAATTACTTGCATTGTTGGAACTCGTCCGGAAGCTATAAAGATGGCTCCTGTCATTCAGGAATTACGGCTTGATGAGAATTTTCACGTTACGACTTTAGCGACTGGCCAGCATACTGACATGTTAGCTCAAGCACTCGATGACTTCGGGATTAAGCCTGATGTTGACTTGCACATTATGAAGTCTAAGCAATCACTTGACTACGTAACTTCGAGCGTTCTTCAAGGGGTCGGCCAATTTCTAGACGAGCACGAACAGGACTTAATACTCGTTCACGGCGACACTTCAACGACATTTGCGGCTTCACTTGCAGGATTTTATAGACACGTGAAGATTGGACATGTTGAAGCAGGACTGAGAAGTCATAATTTGAACCTGCCATTCCCGGAAGAAGCTAACAGGGTATTGACTGACAGAATAGCGGATTTATTCTTTGCTCCGACAAAAGGTGACGCTGAAAATCTTTTACGTGAGGGAATTGGCCGGGAGAAAATTTTTATCACGGGAAACACTGTAATTGACGCGCTCTATGACATTCTTAAGCGAAAAAATGAAACTCCTGAATTTCTGAGAAATATTGACGAGAAAAAATTAATCTTGATGACAGCTCACAGGCGCGAATCTTGGGGCGAAACTCTCAAGGGCATATGCTCAGCCGTCAGTGATGTAATTCATTCTCGAAGCGACGTAATATTTCTAATCCCATTGCATAAAAATCCTGTTGTCCGTGACGTAATCCGTGAGAGCCTGAAAGATTTTCCGTATAACGTAATTTTCACGGAGCCCCTGAATTATTCTGACTTCGTTTATGCCATGAGCCGAAGCGTTTTTATTTTATCTGACAGCGGAGGAGTTCAAGAGGAAGCCAGCGCCTTAAACAAGCCCGTATTAATCATGCGTACACTCTCAGAACGTCCTGAAGCAATCACTCACGGAACAGGTTTACTCGTTGGAACTGAACGGGGAAAAATTTTCACTGAAGCATTGAGAATATTGAATGAGCCTGAATACTTAAATAAAATTCTCGAGAAAAATATTATGCCGTTTGGAAATGGGACAGCGTCGCGAAAAATTCATGAGGCAATAACAAATTTCTTAAAGGAGGATGATTAACAATAGAAAATACGATGAAAATTCGAGGGGGAATTCCTCTCAAAGGCACGATAAAAACTCAAGGAGCAAAGAATGCCGCACTCCCTGTAATGGCTGTGTGTTTATTATTGCGCAATGAAACTCTCACGCTCGACAACGTGCCGGATTTATACGACATTAACACGATGAAAGAACTGCTTGAGACGCTTGGAATTGACGTTGAAGTTACGGGTTCGACTATGGATTTTCACGCTCCCGAAGAATTGAAGTGGGAAGCTCCGGATAATCTCGTACGGAAAATGCGCGCGTCATCTCTTGTGCTTGGGCCGTTACTCGCTAACTGTGGAAAAGTCTCTTTACCATTACCCGGAGGCTGTTCGATTGGAAGTCGTCCGATTGATTTGCATCTTAAGGGCTTAAAGCAAATGGGAGCCGAAATAGACATTCAGAACGGTGTAGTTCATGCCAGCGTCAAGGGGAAATTGCGGGGCCGGAGAATTTATCTTGATTTTCCTTCCGTCGGAGCAACTGAGAATTTAATGATGGCGGCCTCTTTAGCTCAAGGTGAGACGATAATTGAGAATATCGCGCGTGAACCCGAAATTGACAACTTAGCGGCAGTCTTGCGATGTGTCGGAGTTCCTGTTGAGCTTGAAGGAACCGGAGGCGTGAGAATACAGGGCATAGAGAAGGCAAAATCAGGACATGAACGAGTTATCCCTGACAGAATTGAAGCATGCACGTATATTCTTGCGGCTGTAATGACGAATGGACATGTGAAAGTTGAGGATTTAGTCCCGTCCCATATTGATGCAATTTTAGCGAAACTCGAGGAGAGCGGGGCAAAATTTGCGGTCAAACAAAGCTCGGTTGAAATTTTCCCGTCGAAGAAAAAATTACATCCCGTTTCAATTAAGACAATGCCATATCCCGGCTTCCCGACTGATTCACAGCCTCAAATGGCGGCGGCACTCTCAATCGCTAAAGGTGTCAGCACAATCGAAGAGAGCGTATTTCAGGCGAGATTTCTTTATGCTCAGGAATTAAATAGAATGGGCGCGGATATTCAGATTTCACGTGATGTTGCGATAATTCGCGGCGTTGAGAAATTGCAAGGGGCAAGCGTTAAAGCGTCGGACTTGAGAGCCGGAGCAGCCTTGATAATCGCAGGATTGGCCGCTGAAGGTGAGACAACTGTTGATGATATGGTTCATGTCTGGCGAGGTTATGAGGCAATCGACAAGAAATTACGTTCTATAGGTGCTGACGTTGAACTAGTTTCATAAAAAATGGAGAACTCACAGGCTGAAGAACTCGCAAAAATTGAGATTTATGCTTTCGTAGGCCCGGCAGGAACAGGAAAAAGCCACCGTGCAATTCATGTAGCGCGTCAAAATGGAATTGATGTATTAATCGATGACGGCTTAGTAATCTCGCGCGGAAGAATTTTAGCCGGAAGAAGTGCGAAATCCGAGATTAATCGTTTACGTGCAATCAGGCGAGCAATTTTTGAGTATCCTGAACATCGCGATGAAGTCGTAAATTATCTCGCGAAAAATCCGCCCAAAAAGTTAATGATACTCGCGACTTCTAATGAGATGATTGCGAAAATCACGTCAAGGCTTGGGCTTAATCCTCCTGTTAAGACTATTTACATCACGGATATTGCGACACCTGAGGAGATCGAGGCGGCTTTACGAGAACGCAAGGACAAGAAACAGCATGTTGTGCCGGTTGCGAAGGCTCAAATTCAGCATAATTTTGCGGGAAAACTTGTGAGCCAAATTCGTAGCTTCTTCAAGGGACGCGACAAGGACGAGAGCAGAAATACAATCGTCAAGCCGTTATTCAGCTTCAACGGAAAAGTCGTAATAAGTTCCGACGCGATTATGGCGATGATAAATAAATTGCTCGAACTCGGTAATCATGTGCGAAAAGTTCGTGAGGTAAATTTGCAGACTTACGACGACAAAATAGAGCTTAGCATTGAAATTGATTTAAACATTGGAAATCGTAGCGCGTTATCGATTGCGAGGACTTTACAGCGAAAAATTCAAATGGGATTGAGTTATTTTACAGGGATGGAAATTCGAAAAGTTAATATCAAAGTGAACGAGATATTTTTATAAGCCATGACTATTGATATAAAATCAGCGTGGGAAGAATTAAAAGCTCAAGTTGAAGCGTGTACGAAATGCGAGCTTTGTAAAACAAGACATCATACAGTCTTCGGTGAAGGTCCGACGGAAAACTGCAAAGTCGTAATTGTCGGTGAAGCTCCGGGCGAGGACGAGGATAATTCAGGCCGACCATTCGTAGGAAAAGCCGGGCAGTTATTGACTGACATACTCGAAAAAGGAGGCGGAATTTCCAGAGACGAGATTTATATCACTAACATTGTGAAGTGCAGACCCCCGAACAATAGAGATCCTGAGAGACAAGAAATGATACCTTGCAGTGAATATCTTGAAGCTCAGTTATTGCTGCTGAGACCGGCTATTCTTGTAACTATGGGAAGAATTTCGACACAATTTATTCTGAACACTTCGCAGGGGATTACGAGTTTACGCGGTGAATGGAAGGATTGGCGTGGAATAAAATTGCTGCCTATGCTTCATCCGAGCTACTTAATGAGGCAGGAAGAATTTGGCGACAGAAAACCGAAAGCCCAGACTTGGTATGACGTACGAGCATTGAGAAAAAAACTTGATGAGCTTAAAAATTTGGATGAATAAAATTTTACATGAAGAGAGCTGAAATTATTTTGACAGACGAAAGAAAACCCCAACACTTAGCGATTATTCTTGACGGCAACGGACGCTGGGCGAAAAAACGAAATTTACCCCGCTTAATGGGACATCGTGCAGGCCTGCGAAAACTTGAAGACATGGTGAGGCTTGTTAAGCGTGAGGGAATACGTTATTTCTCAGTTTACGCGTTTTCGACGGAAAATTGGAACCGGCCAATTATGGAAGTTACGGGCTTAATGAGCTTGTTTCGTTATTACATTCGGCGAAAAGTTGACGAGATTAAAGCTGAAGGCGCGAGAATAAGATTTTGCGGACGTAAAGATAGACTTCCTGAAGATTTGCTTGAACAAATGAAATGGGCTGAAGATTACACGGCTGACCAGAAAATTTTGGATTTTATTATATGCATAAATTACGGCGGACGTGCTGAAATTCTCGACGCTGTGAACTCGTTAATTCAGTCCGGCCATCAAGGACAAGTTACGGAGGAAGATTTGCGCAAACATTTTTACCTGCCCGATGTTCCTGACCCGGATTTAATTATTCGAACAAGCGGAGAATTAAGGTTGAGTAATTTCTGGCTCTGGGAAAGCGCTTACAGTGAGTATTATTTCACGAATATTCATTGGCCTGACTTTAACGGAGATGAACTGCGCAAGGCACTTGATGACTATGCAGGAAGGGAGCGGCGTTATGGCGGGCTCAAAAAATGATAAGCGGGAGTTCAGGCTTCGGACTTTCAGCAGTATATTCATAGCAATAATTATTCTTGGCTCGATAAATTACGGCAGCTATATTTGGACGATTGTAGCGGCAGTAATAGCATTGTTGTCGCTCTCGGAATTTTACAAGTTAATCGGTCGTCTTGACGGCAAAAAGTTTTCTCCAGGTGTCGGCTATATAATTTCGGTGATATTTTTCTTCGCGGCTAAACAGGAGAAAGCTCAGCCGATAATTTTAGCGATGATTTTAGCGTTATGCGTCTGCGGAGTTTTTGTGATTGAGGTCTTCCGGCGGCAATTAACACGAGGCACGAGCTATGCAGTCAGCAATGCTGGAGGAATTATCACGGGTGTGCTTTACATCACAATTCCTTGGACCTGCATGATTATGCTTGGAGATTACGCGTTCGGCCGTCAATTGCTGGTTACGCTTTTTGTGTGTACATGGGGTTGTGATGTCGGAGCATATATCGGCGGAAAATTATTCGGGAGCATCAAACTCTGTGAATATGTAAGTCCCGGAAAAACCGTTCAAGGCTTCGTAGCTGGAATAATCGGAAGTCTATTAGCCAATGCTGGAGCAATTTATTATTATCGTCTTCCGACTTACCCGTTAATGATAATCGGATTTATCTGCGGAATTGCCGGACAAGTTGGGGATTTAGCGGAGTCGTTGATTAAGCGAGAGACAGGACAAAAAGATTCTGGGCGTTTAATTCCTGGACATGGTGGAATGCTTGACCGTTTTGACAGCATTTTGTTCAACGGATTGTTAACGTATTTAATTCTGAGGATAATTTTACAGCAATGATAAATTTAGGAATAATCGGAGCGACTGGAAGCGTTGGAAGTTCCGTGATGTCAGTATGTGAGGCCTGGCCTGATAAAATCTGCGTGAAGGCTTTAGCGGCAAATTCACGTTCTGAGAAATTATTAAATCTTGCGAAAAAGTTTCACGTTGATAAAGTTTATGCCTATGAGACTGACGGAGAAGAGGGCCTTGAGAGATTAGCTGTTGACGAAGAAATTTCTCATGTTGTGTTTGCTTCGTCCGGGACTAAAGCGATTAAGGCGTTATGTTCAGCGTTGAAAGCTGGTAAAACTGTCTCGCTTGCTAACAAAGAGAGCATAGTTGCCGCCGGTCAATGGGTAATGCCGCTCGTAAAACATCCTGACCAGTTAAGGCCTCTTGACAGTGAACATAATGCTATATGGCAATGCTTACACGGAGAGGATAAAAACTTTGTGAGAAAAATATATCTTACGGCTTCGGGCGGACCATTTCGAAAATTTACGAGTGAAGAGCTGAAGCGTGTAACTCCTGAGATGGCATTGAAACATCCAGTGTGGAACATGGGAGCAAAGATTACTATTGACAGTGCAACTCTCATGAATAAAGGAATTGAGTTAATCGAAGCTATGATTTTGTTCAGGCTTGACTATGAAAAAGTTGACGCGTTAATTTCTCCCGGCTCATTCGTTCATGGACTTGTTGAGTTCGACGACGGCAGTGTGAAGATGTTAGCGGCTGAACCGGATATGAAACTTCCGGCGGCTTCGTGTTTGTTCTGGCCTGAAAGATTTTTCCCGTCGCCTGAGTTCGTGAGGCCTCGTTATGATTTTCATGATGTCAGGTTTGAAGTGATTGACACGGAACGTTTTCCAGCTGTTAGGATTGCTCGTGAGGTAATGCGTAAGAAGGGAGCATATCCGGCTGTTCTTGTTGGAGCTGATGAAGCGGCTGTTGACTTGTTCATGAAGGGGAAAATTGGCTTTGTTGATATTCCGGCGTTAATCGAGGAGACTTTGAGCGCTGGGAATTGGCCGGAGCCTGTAAATCTTGATGACGCTTTAGCGCTTATTGACGAGGGACGGAGTAAAGCGTTTGAACTTGCCGGGAAAATCTAAGCTCCCAACAAGATTTTCGCGTGTTCTTTTGCTTCTTCCATGTCCGGAGATCCCGAAAGCATAC
>ERZ842401.1784-NODE-1784-length-29860-cov-10.292266_pt1 | contig 29860 bp, 31 predicted proteins | sample MGYA00521270_ERZ842401 | MGnify/ENA primary metagenome ERZ842401 (study PRJEB31892, sample SAMEA3878208) | bioreactor metagenome | biome: Moose rumen | place: Sweden | collected 2011-10 | study: EMG produced TPA metagenomics assembly of the PRJEB12797 data set... | reverse complement strand
AGCAAATGTCAACCACGCAAACGCGTCTTTCCACCGGTAAAAAGGTGAACAGTGCCATCGACAACGCCAGCTCATTTTATCAAGCGCGAGCGTTGACCAACCGCGCGGGTGATTTAGACTCACTTCTCGACTCGATGGGGCAAGGTATCCAAACTATTTCTAGCGCAATGGAAGGAATAGAAGCGGGTTTGAATATCATTGAGCAGATGAAATCGGTGGCGCAATCGGCGATTGGCAATATTGACAATCTGCCGCAAATTCGCCAAGCCGGCTCTCCGCTTAGCAATATATCCCCAATGTTTGACGGCCGCTCCAACACCCAAGCAATTGTCGACCAGATTGGGGAAAAAGGTTTGGCGGCTTATGCCTGCAATCAGTTTTATGCTCCCGGAGTGAGTGCTGATGATGAGAATTTTGGTCAAGGCAAATGGTATCTGCCCGCAATCGGCGAGTTGGTGGATGCTTATGGAGAGTATGAATGTAAATATTATAAAAGTGATACTGACTGGAATCAAATTGAGATAACGAAAGAAGAATATGCACAGTTGCAAGATAATGGCTATTTTATAAAGTATGAATATAATTATGAAAGCTATGAGGAAAATTTAACAATCATTAATCAAGCAGAATATGACCAATTTGTTGCCGAATATGGCGATACATGGGTATCAACCGCAACCGGAGGGATATTTGTTGAAAGCGGCTTAAATTTTAGCATTGACATACCTAATAGTGATAACGTACAAGCAATCAACGACACTTTATCCCTTTTGGCGAGTCAAGGATCCGAGGCGACAACTTTAAATAACGGTTATTATTGGTCGTCTTTTGAGTTCCTCAACAACTATTCTTGGATACTTGATATGTCTAACGGTACCTGGGGCGGCCTCAATAAGCACGGTTACAGCTACGTCCGTGTCTTCCAGCTTTTAGAAAATTGCTTTACCCCTTTATCCCTTTCTTCCAACGCGGCCTCTCCGCAAATCGGGGATGTGATGTATTCTGACTTAAGTTACAGCGATAAAGACCATATAGATACATCAAAAACCGCCGTCGGCGTCGTCACTTGGGTATCCGCCGACGGCGCGTCCGCCCGCATCATGAGCCTGAAAGATTTGACTTTTTCATCCGATGATCAAGTCGGCAATTTTGAACCCGCCAACCCCTATGGCGGCGCACAAGTTATAACACATTGGTGCACCAGTGATAAGAGGAGTGAAGATATCACCGGAGTGGATAATGTAGATTATGATGCTTTTGTATCACTTTATTTATCTGCAGATCATGGAAGCGGTGGCACGGATATAGTCGATTTCAGCACTTATACCGAGCAATTTAATGCCATTTACAGCCAATATGACGCTATGGTCAAAGATGCCTCTTATCAAGGTATCAATTTGCTTAATGGCGGCAATCTTAATGTGATGTTCAACGAAACCCGCACGCATGATTATACCGTGCAAGGTCAAGTTGCCAACGCTAACGCTCTTGGCGTTAGCGCCTCCCACTGGGAGACTTTATCCGATGTCAAAGCCTCGATTGCCCAATTGCAAGCGGCAACTTCCACCCTGCGCAATATCGCCGAGGCATTAGGCAATCACTTGAGCATTATCGAAACGCGCATGAATTTTACTGACGCGATGACCGATATTTTGCAAACCGGTGCTGATGACCTCGTTTTGGCGGATATGAATGAAGAAAGTGCTAATTATCTTGCCTTACAAACCCGTCAACAATTAGCCGTCAATGCTCTTGCTTTAGCGTCACAGGCTTCAAATTCCGTCCTCCAGCTCTTTTAAAACTCGTCTAGCGGCCGCCTAATACAGAAAAACCTTAAAAAGTGTCCTCACGTACGCTTTAAGTACGCTCCGGTACTTTTTAAGACCTTTCTTATTATCCGCCGCACTATCCGAGTTTTTAATTTCTAATGCTATGAAAATGGTAATCCTTGGGCAATATTTTTCTTCTGTCATTCTTGGGCTTGACCCGAGAATCGATAAAAGAATCAGACCCTCGGATCAAATCCGATGGTGACAGTAAAAAGAGTGTTGTTTAAGGGGAAAATATAAAAGAGAGTGTGTTGCTTAATGGTGACTATATAAAAAATAACGAGCAACCCAAGGGGGAGAATAAGAATTTCGTTAATACATAACTTTAGCCAGATAAAGTCCCTCAGCCGGAGCGGTAACACCGGCGGCAGAGCGGTTCTTTGCGTCTAAAATACGTTTAACATCATCGGGGGATAATTTCCCCTCGCCCACCATTTTTAAAGTGCCTACCATATTACGCACTTGATGATGAAGAAACGAACGTGCCTCTACAGTGAAGATGATTTCATCGCCTTGTTTGATAATATCCAATTTATCCAAAGTCTTAATCGGCGATTTGGCTTGACAAGCGGCGGCACGAAAAGAGGTAAAGTCGTGATGCCCCAGCAAATATTGCGCGCCTTGACGCATTAGTTCAATATCTAATTTAACCGGAACCCACCAAACCCTATTCTCCAATAAAACCGAGGCGGCGCGACGATTAAAAATACGATAAATATAACCGCGGCCTTGAGCTGAAAAACGAGCGTGAAAATCATCAGCAACCTCTTCAACATCAATAATCGAAACTTTAGCCCCTAGTTGCCGCAGGTGGGCATTAAAAGCCTCGCGGATTTTCCAAGATTCCATATTTGTATCAAAATCCATATGCGCAACCTGACCTAAAGCGTGTACCCCGGCATCAGTGCGTCCGGCTCCGGCAATTTCGCTTTTAATACCGGATAATTTTTCCAACACAGTTTCCAGATACTCCTGTACCGAAGGACCATCTTTTTGCCTTTGCCATCCTAAAATGTTACTGCCGTCATATTCAATGGTTAATTTATAGCGCATTATTTTCCCTTAAAATACAAAAAAAGAGCATACTGCAATATGCTCTTTTTAATTATAATTGGCAAGCAAATTATTCCGCCGCTAAATTTTGCCCCTTGTTTGAGGTGGTTAAGCACTTTTGAATTTGCCAAATAACTCTTAAGGCTTCAAGAGCTTGCTCTCCAGAAATGCGCGGAGTTTCTTTACCTAAAATGCAGTTGGCAAAATGGCTCAATTCTGCCGGCAACGGCTGCGCCGTAGGAATAAACAAATTCTCAATACTACCCTTCAGACCATAGCGCATATTTTCCGGCAAATTGTCTGCCGACACATTGTGCATACGTCCTTGTGAATGAACGGCAATACTCTGGTTGATAAAGTCCATATCAATGTAGTTGTCGTTGGTGGTAACGGTTAAAGTGCGAACTCTTGACTGGGTAATGCGCGAGGCTGTCATAGCCGCAGTTGCTCCATTGGCAAATTCGACCAACGCGGTGATATAGTCTTTGCCGGAGGGCGATTTGGTATTACGCACCGCAGCAGCGCTTACATTAACCACCGGAGATTTAACCAAAGATAAAACCACTTCGGCGTCGTGAATCATTAAATCCATCGCCACATCAACATCAGTAATGCGCCCCGATGCGGCCGACATACGGTTGGTGGTGATAGAGCAGATTTGTGAATTATCCGCCAAAACTTTATGCAATTGCTCAACCGCCGGATTAAATTGCTCAATATGTCCCACCAACAAGGTTACGTTATGCGCTTTGGCAGCATTAATCAAACGATTGCACTCATCTTCAGTCGTGGCAAGCGGCTTTTCAATTAAGCAATGAATACCTTTGTTTAAGAAAAATTCGCCGACCTCAGCGTGAGTAACCGAAGTGGTTACCACACTGACGGCATCAACATTTGCCGCCGCTTCGTCTAATGATGAAAAGGCTTTGATGCCAAACATTGCAGCTGCATTTTGCGCCGCCTCGGGGAAAATGTCGTAAACACCGACCAATTCAAAATTGTTTAAACTTTTATAGGTTTTAAGGTGGTTCTTACCCATCATTCCGGCGCCTATTACCGCCACTTTAATCGGATTAGTCATATTATATATCCTTTATTTGTTGTTTGTATCAATTCAATTTTGGTTTACATATACCAATTATTCTGCTAAAAAGCACTTAAATTCTTGTTACATTTTGTTACATATTATAACGAGGTACTTTGATGATAAAACGCCTAATTTCCGGCTACTTGGCTATGACTTTAGTATTGCTTTCAGCTTGCTCGCAAACAAAGAAAAATTTGGGCGACGATCTTTTAACCAATGAATTGGTTTTTACAGGAAACACAGAGGCTTTACCCTCTCATATTACCCCTTATACCTCAATGGCGCGTGCGGCTAAGTATAATTCCGATACATCATCACAGAATACTTTTAAGAAAATTTATCACAATGAAGAAAATCCGCGTACTATTGTAGAAAATATATTCGCCGTAAATGACGGAGAAAACAAACTTTATCACGCCTTACGGGCGCTGGATTTTGCCGATATTTATGCTTTAAGTATATTGACAGGTAATTCCTATTATATTGAAAATACCATCTATGCGAAATCGGCGCAAAATTTAAGCGCCGCCGCTATTAAAATGCATCGGCAGGAAATTTATGCCCGCCCGACAATAAGAGAAATCGAACGTTTGATTGCCTCACAAGACAAAAACTTGAAAGGTTTACAACAAAAATATGACCGCGACGGCTTTTTGACCGAATCGGATATTACTTATCGCAAAGGTTTGGAAGTCGCAATTAACCGCTTGGAAAAATTAAAAAGCGAATTACTGCTTAATCGCTCAGAATATATGAAATTAATCCACACATCTGATGACAACTTCCGTCTTGAAGGCAAACCTTTTTATGAGTTGGAAGATTTTGATAGCGCTTACACCGTTGATTTATTCCAAGATACTGCGGCACAAAACCGCCGTGAATTTGCTTTAGCCAAAGAAGAGCTTGGAACCTTTAATGCTTCAAAAGCGCGACGCAAAGCTTATGTTGATTATCCGCCGATAGCGTGTTTGGACGTTAACGGACTGGAAATTGAAGATGCCCGCTATGAAGAGGCGTTATTTGCTAAGGCGCAAAATGTAACCGACAACCTTTTGACGGCACTGGATAAATCACAATCAATTATATCAAGCGAATCGCAAAAACACAGCGCGTTTGATGAGTTGGTCGGGGTCGTTATGACACAGGTTGAAGTAGCTTATCATTTGGTGAAAAAAGCTTCTTTTGCCAACGAAGCAATAAACTATCAAATTAAAGAGTTAAAAAGTTTAATTCGTCTGCAGGAAAAAAAGAAGAGTTTAGCCGAGTATGAAAAAATTGAATTGTTAAACCAACAAGTCAGAGTCTTGGAACTGGAAAACATTCAGGCACGAAACTCCGGCGTTCGCGCCGCCGCTTTGCGCAGTTTGTATTTTTATGCTGGACTTTCGCCGTTTGATAAATCGACTTTAAAATCTTCAGCCGCAGAATTGGAAACTGTGTTAAAACGCGCCTTTAATCAGGATATAACTACGATGTTAACCAATGCCCAAAAACAGGAAAAATGGGATGACGGCGGTAACGCTTGGGCTCACAAAGATAACTGGTTGGAGCAATTAATTGATGAACCGGCAAGACCAAACATCGACTATGATGAAGATATTGAAGATAAAAATGCCGACAATGATAATCCGGTTGAACCGAAACCTTCCGCGTATAAAGAAACTAAGTCCAAAGTTCTGCCGCCGGTACAATCGTCATCAGTTGCTGTCAGAGGTGATGCCGCAGGAAAAACCATTATTCAACTGGGCTCATACAGAGATATGGATAATGCCAGCGATGATAAGCAGGCATTACTGAAAGCTCTGCCGAATTTGAAAAAATATGATATGTTTTTTGAAACTGCCGAGGTCGACGGGAAAATGTATCATCGTCTGGTGTTTAAACCCGAAGTTTCACGTTTGAGTGAAATTTGTGAAGAAATAATCAATGCCGGCTTTGATTGTATGTTAAGGTAAGCAATAATAAAAGATTTCTTCGCCATTGATATTCCTTGTTAATGCTAATAAAAAGATTGTCAAACGGCAAAAAGTGTTTTATACTCTCAAGTTGCTGGGGTGTAAATATATACCGGATACTAAAAAATGTCTGAAGACAATAAACTTGATCAGTTATGGAAAAAAATAAAAAGCAATCAAGAGGCTTATGATCGCAAATTAAAAAGCGGTCTGTACGGTGCTGTGAGCTGGAGCGCGGCCGCGCGTTCGGAAAATTCGGAACCCCCGACAACCGATTTTACCGATGCAACGATCGGTTTTGTCGGCAAGAACTTGGAAAACGGTCGTTTTGCCGAGGAAAATTTATCCGGCGCCAATTTTTCTGTTGCCAACTTGACCAATGTAGATTTTTCTAATGCCAATTTAACTAATGTGGATTTTTCCGGCGCTAATTTATCCGGAGCTAATTTATCCGGATCCGATTTAACCGGAGCCGTATTATCCGGCGCAGTATTACATAAGACCAATTTTACCGGTGCTAAAATGCACGGTGTTAAATTGGTTGATGCCGATCTGGAAGATGCTATTTTACTGGATATTGATATTGATAATATCGGTTTGGAAGAATTACAATCACTGATTGAATACATAGCAAAATATTATCCTCACAAACTTAATTTGACCAAAATTAATCTGACACTTCTTAATTTAGCACAGATTGATTTACGCGGAGTAAATTTGCGCGGCGTAGATTTCACCGGATGCGATATGACAGGTGTTAATATTGCCGAATTAGATTTGAGCGAATGTATAATTACCCCGCAACAAATTGCTCAAGCCTTGGGACGCGTCCCCTCAAGAGAAGAATTGGCTAAGATTTTAGCACCTAAAAACAAAACCAAATCTGGTTTCAAGGGTATTGATTTTACCAATTTGTTTTTAGATGATGGTAAGGCTTGGGGAATAACCGATACTATTAATGATAAAGGCATCAGTATTGACCAGTTAATTAAAATCGGTAAAAAGATTTTCGGAAAAGGAAAAAAACCTCAAGTAAAAGATGAAGATGCGCTTAACGATGTTAAGCAGCATCAAGAAATTCAAGCTAAATCGCATAATGAAGAATTACGTAAAATTATTGAAGAACGTAAGCAGCACGAGTTAACTGCGCGGCGGCAAATGAAAGAAAAAATCATTCAACAAAACCAACAAACTGCCGTCAATACTGCCCAAGTTGTCACACCAACTAACGAGCAAAGCGCACCGCTTAAAAGCGACACAAAAAAATCCGGCGGCAATGCTCCCGTTATGATTTCGGAAAAAGGGCGTGATCGATGAATATAAGCCTTATCTCCGCACAGTTAAAAAAACATTTCAATTATATTGCCGGATTTGTTTTATCCGTACTTTTTGTCGGCGGTATATTTTGGCTGTTATCGGGAATTTGCTTCGGTATTTTGGATATTATAACCAGACTGCAAAACTCGAAATTACAATTTCATTGCTCGTGGTCGGATTACCTTAATTCTCCGACATATCTGATAACGCTTTATGAACAATGGTGGCAACTTCTTATTAAGAGCATAAGGTTATTTAAACCGGTTCCGGTTTTATATCTTCCTTTTATTGCCATTATCGCTTGTTTAATCGTGGCCGTAAATTTGCTGATGCGCCAAGAGTATGCCGTACGCCTATGGTATATTCTTAATTTCCATTTTGCCAAATTGCCGGATATAAAAAAAATGGGATTAGATAAAAATCCCTTTATGGTTTTAGGCCGTTTTGCCGGCAATCTTTTGGGCACTAAGCAAGATGAATCCGTTTTATGCATCGGTGAAATGGGAACCGGAAAAACTTCAAGCATTTCCATTCCTTCGGTTTTGCGCTCCGACAACTCTTGTGTAATTGCTGTTGATTTGACCGGTTTATTGCCTAAGCATACCGCCGGTCATCGCGCCAAATTAGGTGATGTATATTACTTCAACTGGGATAGTTTAGATGAACCGCAAAATAACGTGTACTATCCGCGATGGAATCCTTTAGCAACAGAAAATATACCGCAGAATATCACGGAAATTGATGCCTATTTTCAACGTTTAGCGGCGTATCTTACCGATGTTGATGATGATGAAAAAGACAATTACTGGAATCTGCTGGTGCAAAATTTTATCACAACAATCTTTCATTATTGGACGGATAAAATATTACAAGCCCAAGCTAATGACTATTTTTTGCAAAAAATAACCAGCGGCACTCCGTTAACCAAAGAAGACCGCGATTTATTGCTAAGCTATTATATCCAAATGCCTAAAAGATATACCGCTTCTGCCATTGATGCTTTGAATGATAGCGCTTTGAATGCGGATAATTATATGCCTATAGGCAGTTTGGGCGGAGTAGTAGAAGAATGGATAGGACACAAATTGTGTTTGGCAGCCGTTACCGACTGGTTGATTCATAATTATGCCGACTCTGCCGATGATAATGGAGTTGATTGGAGCGAGTGGATTAAGTCGTTACTTAATGAAAGTTCATTCTTTGCTTATTCAACTTATGCCATTGATGGCTTGAACCAAATACTGTCGTTATCAGCCAAACAAAGAACGCTGGTTATGGAACGCACGGTTAAGGCTTTTACGATTTTTACCGTTCCTTCAATAAGAGAGCGTACTAACGGCAATGATATTAACTTAAAAGATATACGCGGAATATATAATGAAACCACTCAAAAATGGCAACCGATTACTATCTATTCTTTAGCTAATACCCACGCCTCAAAAATCATTAATCAAATTTTTATTGATGAAATATTAGAGCGTAGTATAAAGGAAGACGGCTATTCGGGCTCATTACCAATGCTTTTAGTCCTTGATGATTTAGGGCATAATATGCGCTTGAAAAATCTCACCTCTCTAATGGATATTGCCCCTAAGAAAAAAATCTCCACGTTATTGTTGTGCAACAGCTTGAGTTTGGTAGCCAATACTTACAGCAAGGAAGAGTTGGAAGCAATGATAATGTTCACTGATTATAAAATAATCAAATCCATAAGTAATCGCCATTTAAGCCAGCAGATGGATAAATTAGCTTCTTTTTCCACTCGTTCGGTAGAAATTCCCATCAATCGCCCCGCAAAGAAATTCGGGCGCATTAAACCTTATGCCGATGCCAAATATTTTCATAAATTGGCCAAGGATTTTAAATTTTGCAGTGATTTGAAATTTAATACCCATAACTGTCAAATCGTTTTGGCGCGCGGTTTTTATAATCGTCCGATTATTGCCAACAGTGTATTTTTTGCTTCTGATGAACGCTTTGAAAAGCTTTCAGCTATTCCGGCAAATTATACCTTACCCATACAAAAAGTATTACAAAAAGATGAACACGATTTGTACACTCCGACAACAGATTACTTAACTTTTCCCCGCCAACAAGATATTAAAAAAACTCCGGAACCATCAGACACTCCGCCGGAAGACAAAGCAGACAATGACTGGTGGATGAGTGAAGATGCTTTCGGCAAAAAAATTAACCTCGTCAACCCTTTTAAATCTGATAATTAAACCGATGAAATCAAACGATGATACTTTATTTTCCTCACAAGTAAAACGTCCGTTGGCCGATTTGTTACGCCCGCAAAGTTTGGATGAGGTGGTGGGACAAGATCATATTATCGGTGCGGATGCGCCGTTAGGACGGATGCTAAAATCCGGCAAAATAAATTCGTTTATTTTATGGGGGCCTCCGGGATGCGGCAAAACTACTATTGCTCGATTAGTTGCTGAAAGCAGCAAACTTTATTTTGAGCAGATATCAGCGGTTTTTTCTGGAGTGGCTGATTTGAAACGAGTTTTCCAATATGCCAAAGAAAGGCGGGCTAACCAAGGAAAAGGCACTTTGCTGTTTGTTGATGAAATTCATCGGTTTAACAAATCACAGCAAGACGGTTTTTTACCTTATGTTGAAGACGGCACAATTATTTTGGTGGGAGCAACTACCGAAAACCCGTCATTTGAACTTAATGCCGCTTTATTGTCGCGATGCCAAGTGTTAGTTCTAAATCGGTTGACAACCGATAATTTTGAGGAATTGTTGCAAAGAGCTGAGTGCTTAACCGGACGTAAATTACCGGTTGATGATGAGGCACGAGAATTTATGAAGGAAACCGCAGACGGTGACGGCAGGTATATTCTTAATCTGGCCGAAAGCGTGTGGAATTATGCCCAAGAGGGAGAGGCTTTCGACAAGGAACATATCGTAAAAATTATTCGTTCGCGGGCACCGGTTTATGACAAGGGACGCGACGGACATTATAATTTGATTTCGGCAGTGCATAAATCTTTGCGCGGATCGGATCCTGATGCGGCACTGTATTGGGTGGCGCGGATGATTGCCTCGGGAGAAGACCCTAAGTATATCCTCCGCAGGCTTACCAGATTTGCCATTGAAGATGTATCATTAGCCGAACCCGGAGCGGTAGTGCAAGCGATTGCCTGCTGGGATACTTATGAGCGCTTAGGGTCACCGGAAGGAGATTTGGCAATTATGCAATTGACGGCTTATTTGGCCACAGCTCCTAAATCCATCGGAGTTTATAAAGCCTCGCATGCGGCATTTGATTTGGCGAAGAAAACCGGTTCATTAATGCCACCGAAAAATATTTTAAATGCTCCCACTAAACTAATGAAACAACTGGGATACAGTGACGGTTATGAGTATGATCCGGAGTGTGAGGACGGATTTTCCGGAGCCAACTATTTTCCCGAGGGAATGAAAAGAGTTAAACTCTATTATCCGGTGGAACGCGGTTTTGAGCGCGAGATTAAAAAACGAGTGGATTATTTTGATAATTTACGGCGCGAAAAACAAAAAAACAAAAAAACGGAGCAAGAATAGGAAATGACATCGGCATTGGTATTAGAGGGTGGCGGCAAACGCGGTATGTATACCGCCGGAGTGCTGGATGTCTTTTTAGAAAACGGAATTAATGTTGACGGAGTGTTCGGAGTTTCCGCCGGAGCCATTCACGGAGTTTCGTATGTTTCTAAGCAGGTTGGGCGAGATATGCGTTATAACATTAAGTATAACGATGATTATCGCTTTATGAGTTTGAAAAATTGGCTTAAAACCGGCAATGTGGTTGATGTAGATTTTTGTTATAATCAAATCCCTAACCGGTTAGATAAATTTGATTATGCGGCGTATGAGACGAATCCGACCAAATTTTATGCGGTATGTTCTAATGTTGAAACCGGAAATGCCGAATATGTTTTATGTGAAGAAATGCACCAAGGGATTAAATATGTCCAAGCCTCGGCATCGCTGCCATTTTTTTCACGCATAGTGAAAATTGAAGATAAAAAATTACTCGACGGTGGAATTTGTGACAGTATACCGTTAAAGGCTGCACAAAACTATGGTTATGATAAAAATATTGTGGTATTAACACGTCCCGACGGTTATCGCAAAAAAACATCACTTAACCATTGGCTTGCCAGATTGGTTTATCGGAGTTATCCTAAATTTGTTGAGGCGATGATTAATCGCCCGAAGATGTATAATGCTGAGCTCAATTACGTGGCTAAAGAGGCACAAGCAGGCAGAACGTTGGTTATTCGACCTTCAAAATTAATCAAGATTAAGCGCTTGGAAACAGATATTGAAATAGTCAAAGCCATTTATGAACTGGGGCGTAAAGACGCAACAGCTAATTTGGATAAGGTTAAGCAATTTTTGCAAAATTAATCATTCATCAACTGATAAACAGCGGCGCGCAGTTCGTTAATACCGATATTTTTTTCTGAGCTGGTACTCAGTAAATCATTATAAGCGGCAGCGTGTTTACTGATTTCTGCCGCAATATCGTTCTGCACTTTAACCAACTCTGCCGAAGATATTTTATCAATTTTGGTTAAGACAATTTGATAGGTTACAGCGACCTTATCCAAAAGTTCCATAATATCGGTATCAACTTTTTTTAATCCGTGGCGCGAATCGATAAGTAAAAACACTCTTTTTAGATTAGCACGGCCTCTGAGATAGGTAAAAATCATATTTTGCCACTGTTTAACCATCGCCTCAGGAGCCTTAGCAAATCCGTACCCGGGAAAATCCACTAAATATAACTTCTGGTTAAGTTTGAAAAAATTAAGTTGTTGCGTACGTCCCGGGGTGTTGGAAGTTTTTGCCAAGCCGCTTTGTGCAGTTAAGGCATTAATGATACTGGATTTACCGACATTAGAACGACCGGCAAAAGCCACTTCCGGTAAATCATCGGCGGGAAGTTGTTTTAATGAAGCCACGCTCAAAATAAACTCAGCACGACCGCGAACGGCTTTATCCGCCGCCAAAAACAAAGCTTGCTTTTTTTTATCAAGCTCAACCGCATCCATTATTTAACCCCGTATTTACGCATAATGGCTTTTTGTTGAATTATTGACAATACATTGCTTAATGTCCAATAAATCACCAAACCGGAAGCAAAGTGCCCTAACATAAAGGTAAATACTATCGGCAACAGCATCATCATCCGCGCTTGATCTTTATTAGTCGGTTGCGGGGATAACTTCTGTTGCAAATACATCGTCAAACCCATCAATATCGGCCACACACCTAAATTGATTAATGAAGGAATCGGTAATCCGGTCATCGCCGATAAGGTCATCGGATCGGGCGCCGATAAGTCTTTTATCCAACCGATAAAGGGAGCGTGACGAATCTCAATGGCAATGTTTAACACCTTATATAATGAGAAAAATACCGGAATTTGAATAAACATCGGTAAACATCCCGAAGCCGGATTGATTTTTTCTTTACGATACAACTCCATCATCGCTTGCTGCTGGCGCATTTTATCGCCGGCATAAGTTTGCTGAATAGCTTGAATTTTCGGCTGAACTTTTTTCATTTTTGACATACTTTCGTATGATTTATTGGCTACCGGAAACATTGCTAAACGAAGCAGTGCGGCAAATAACAAAATAGCCCATCCCATATTACCGATAATGCGATACAAAAAGTCCAAGATATAAAAGAACGGTTTGGTTAAAAAGTAATACCACCCGAAATCAACCGCTAAATCAAATTTTTCAATATGAGCATCTTTAGTATAATCATCCAACAATTTAATTTCTTTGGCGCCGGCATAAAACTTAGTAGCAGAAGTACCTACTGTTCCGTTGGGAATAACCAAAGCGGCACCGGTAAAATCGGTTTGATAAGTATCATCAGCAGTTTGAGAAAAACGCACTTTGCTTTCACCTTTGCTATCTAAGATAAAAGCGCTAAACCAATATCTTTCACCAAAACCGGCCCATCCTCCTTGAGTGGTAAATTCTTTTTTGTCGCCTTTATCAAGTTTGGAAAGAGAAATTTCTTTTAATGAAGAGTCAATTACTCCCAACATTCCCTCGTGAACCACTTTGGAAGAGTTGTCGCTTTCTTGATAAACCTTATTGATTAACCCATAGGGATAAAGAGTGATATCTTTGCCGGAGCGATTTTCAACAATCTGCTCGATATTAAACATATAATTATCATCAAGAGAAATCTTGCGCACAAATTTTATTCCCTGCCCGTTATTCCACTCTAAAACTATCGGGGTTTGCGGCGTTAATTCATTACCTATAACTTGCCAAAGAGTATTATTATCCGGCAGTTTGACATTATCATTGGAGAGCCAACCGAACTCGGCATAATAAGGAGCAACGGTATTGTTCGGCTGCAAAATCGCGACTTGCGGGCTGTCTTCCGCTAGAGTTTGCTTATAATCGGAAAGGCTTAAATCATCAAATCTGGCACCTTTGACCCTAATAGAACCGTTAATTCTGGTATTGGTTATTTTAACACGTTTATCTTGAAGCAACGCTTCATCAACCGAAACTATATCTTTACCGGCCGGAGTATATAAAATTTGTGCCTTATCTTGCGGAGCATCAGCGGCCTGCGAATTAGTTTGCGGTTCGCTTAAAACGGTTTCCTCTGCGGTTGTCGCCGACTTTTCAGCAGGCCAAATCCAATTTACGACCAAAATGGCAATAGCCGATAACAAAATTGCCAAATATAAACTTTTTGTTTCTTCTTTCATTGATAAAAACCATCCCTCATATTTTAACTTATCATTTTGTTTAATATAAAATTTTGATTTAAGCAAGCGGTTATTGTTTTTTTATGCCTCTTTATTTGATTTTGGCGGTACCGGATCATCGCCTTGACCGCCCCAAGGATGGCAACGCAAAAGGCGTTTTATTCCTAAATAAGAGCCTTTTAGGAATCCGTGAATTTGTAAGGCTTCGATAAAATATTGCGAACAACTGGGATTATAGCGGCAAACGTGAGGCAAAAACGGCGAGATACCTTTTTGATACAACTTAATTACCGCAATCATTATTTTTTGCAACATTGTTTGATTGCCTATCCTTGGAAATTTGGTTATTAATATCTTGCAGAGCCGCTTCAATTTTACGTTGCAGGTAAGCAAAATTCAGCTCAGCGGTATTATGGCGTCCGATAAAAATATAATTTACTCCGGACAATCCGTAACACGGCAACAAACTTCCGGCGATATGACGCAGACGGCGTTTAACGAAATTGCGGATATGGGCTTTACCAAGTTTTTTGGTTGCGGTAAATCCGACTCCGCAAGCATCAACAGGCTGGGTCGTTTTATTATTCGGCAAAACTAAAGCCGCCTGGATAACTATGCCGTTATTAACAGCTTTGTATCCCTTAGCGGCTTCAACAAAATATTTGCGTTTTTTAAGCGTAAAAACTTCCATTGCCAAACTTATGCCGACAATTTTTTACGACCGTGAGCTCTACGGGCTGCCAAAACTTTGCGGCCGCCGGCTGTTGCCATACGAGTACGGAACCCGTGACGGCGAGCTCTAACCAACTTTGAAGGTTGATAAGTACGTTTCATTTTTCATCTCCGGTTATTAGTTATTATTTAAAGCCCCGACAATAAAATGCATCGGAGTCCTCGGACGAGTAGACTTGTACACGTTAATTCGATTAATGTCAAGGAAATTTAAGCAACAAAAAACCGTAGTCATAACAACAAACTACGGTCTGATTTCTGCATTAAAAAGTATCGCAACGACTATCCCTGACGAGCTTTGAGCTTAGGGTTCTTTTTGTTGATAACATAAACGCGACCTTTACGGCGGACGATTTGGCAGTCTTTATCGCGTACTTTTTTGCTTCTTAATGAGCTGTAAATCTTCATCTTTCTTATCCTTTAGTCATAAATTTGCCTGCAAACTATAATAATTATCCGCCAATGTCAACCACTTTTTTAAAACTTATGTAAAAAAAACAACTTCGCCTTGGCTTTTCAAAGATTAATGTTTATACTTCCTCTGTAAAAAAGAGGTAATAAATAATGAAAAAAATATGGTTAAGTCTTTTACTTTTATCGGCGACTCCGGCGTTTGCCCAAATGCCCTATATGGAAGAGGCTAAAGCTTTGGGCATACTTGCCGGTCAAGGTTTGGCTTGTGAAGCAAGTAAATATAAAACTTTCGAGCTTTTGGCGCGTGCCATAATTTTAACCAAATCGCCGTCCGACAGCCAACAAAATGCTGCTCTCAAAGCTTTTTTAGAAAAAAAGGCTGACATTTTTGTAGCTAAACAATTGGATAATTTTGCCGATTGCGCCAATATTGCCCAGCGTTTTGACAATCAAGCGATTTTTCAAGCGACTCTTTATGCCGACGGCACCATCAAGATGCCCGACGGGCAAATTTTGACACCGCGCAAACCTTATGATGCCTCGGCAATCTATGATTTTAAGGCGCAGGATTTGCAACACGCCAATGCAATTTATAACAGTCCCAAAGGTTCGGGCAATAAGATAAACTTTATTGATAAAACGGTTGAAGTAGGCAATCAGCAGGAAAATTTTGAGCAAAAAGCCGAACCCCAAAAAATAATTGCCTCCCCTACCCGCATTGTGCGACAGAAATAGATATGATTTATTTTAAGGCTTATTTTTAAGATGTTTAGAATATAATGGACTAACCGGACTTTGTGAACTGATTGACTAATGTTACCGCGTGTTACTTTCTTTATTTTTTTACGAGATTATCCTCAAGGCTCAATTGCGTGCGGACGCCGACGGGTTAAGATATATTATCAATCTAAAGTCGGCAATTTTGGGGATAAACTAAATGAAGATTTAATGGATTATTTTTCGGTTGCCTTTACTCGAAGACAGGCTCGCTGGGCTGATTTTGCGGCTATAGGTTCAGTTTTGGGCTGTTTTATCAAACACCGCAAATTTCACATACCGCGCGTTATCAAGATATTCGGCTCGGGATTTATTATGCCGCCTAATATTGAACAAGCTCATTTCATTGATAATATGGAATTTTATGCCTTGAGAGGCAAACTGTCTTTAGAATGTTGCGAAAAAATGACCGGTTATGATTTATCCGACATTCCTTTAGGCGATCCGGGATTATTGATTAAAAGATTTTATCCCGACATTACTGATACACCTAAACTATATGATGTCGGTATAGTACAGCACTTCAAAGACAAAGAATCCCCACTGGTAAACAACATTAAACTGCGCAATTTAACATTTAAATTCATTGATATTTTGCAGCCCACCAAACAATTTGCTTCAGAAGTTGCTTCTTGCCGATTTATTCTTTCCTCGGCATTGCACGGATTAATCTGTGCCGATTCACTGGGAATACCCAATAAACATATTTTATTTACCGAAAATAATGGTAGCAGCACTTATAAATATCGCGATTATTATTCGGTGTTTTCCAATGTCATCTATGATCCCGTGATATTACCTCACAATACAATCACGGATGAGGATATTGCCAAATTCACGGCTCAATATAATATTGCCCCCGAAGATGTCGATAAAATCATCGATGCTCTGGAGGCGGCATTTCCTTACAAATCTTAAATATAACAAAAACCCGTGGCAATATCAACGCCACGGGTTTTTATAATATCAACTAAGTACTATTCCTCGATTGTTTCGCCCTCGTCGGCGGTAACTTCGGGATTTTCCTCAACAACTTCTTCAGCTACAACTTCAGCCTCTTCTGATGCGGGCTCCTCATCAACGACGACGACCTCGACATCACCGGCAACGAACTCCTCACCGGCAGCATTTTCCTCGACAGAAACTTCCTGCTCAACATTGAGAGCTTCCGACTGTGATGCGGTTTTTTGCGTAGTTTTAAGCAAATAAGCCATACCGATTAAAATAGCTAAGACCAACAAAACATAAACAATTTTTTTCATAACACCAAACACTCCTATTATATGTATATTTGTTATTGCTTATTAAGATAAGATTTTGCATTTATCTTGTCAACAGTATTCGCAGATTTTTAATTTATGAGGATAACTAACGCTTGTAAACTTCTCAAATGATGATTATTTGAGGGTTGTTAAGGGCAAATTGTGATAAATTTTTAAATAATGCTTGTCAAATTAAATAAAATAGTGCTAACTATTCTCGAACGACCTTGCAAGAGGTTTTGTTAATTGTTTTAACTTTTTAGAGGTTTACATTATGACTGATACAGCAAATCGCGTTAAGAAAATCGTTGCCGAGCATCTTGGCGTTGAAGAATCTAAGGTTACCGAGGACGCCAGCTTTATTGACGATTTAGGCGCTGATAGTTTGGATACGGTAGAATTGGTTATGGCTTTCGAGGAAGAATTCGGCTGCGAAATTCCTGATGAGGCTGCCGAAAAAATTCTGACTGTGAAAGATGCTATCGATTATCTTTCCAAGAATGCTTAAGTCTGTAAGGCTTTATTTAAGGGAACTTACTGAAACCTGCCCAACTATACGGCGGGTTTCATTTGTTTTGAACCATCATCACCTGTGAAACAATATGAAATTACGGCTAAGTTGCGGTTTAATACTTATCGGTTTAGCGGCTTTAGGGCTATGGCAGCTTAAAACAGCGGTCTATGCGCCGGGGCCGCTGGAAGAGGCAATAACAGTGATTGTTGCCAAAGGCGATAACAGTTATACCGTGGCGCGAAAACTAAAAGAATCCGGTGTTATTGGCAATGTTTTGTTATTCAAACTGTTTGCCCGCTTTTATCAAGTTGATAAAAAACTGCAAGCCGGAGAATATGCCTTTACATCCGGCGAATCTTTGGCGGAAACCATAAAAAAAATTGCTTCAGGTGAAGTCGTATATCGCAAAATTACCTTACCCGAAGGCTTAACCAAAAGAGAGATGTTAGCGCTGATTGCCGCAGATGATATGCTGTCGGGTGAGATTACCGTTGATGTGACCGAAGGGGAAATGTTGCCGGAAACTTACACCTATACTTTGGGAATGAGCAAAGACAGCATTATATTACGCGCCAAAGAGGAAATGCGCAAAACACTTAATGAGGCTTGGGCGAATCGCGATATTGACGTTCCTTTGCAAAACAAACAGCAATTATTGGTATTGGCCTCTATTGTGGAAAAAGAAACCGGTTTAACCGATGAGCGAGGTTTGGTTGCCTCGGTTTTTGCGAATCGCCTAAAGAAAGAGATGAAATTGCAAACCGACCCCACGGTTATTTATGCTTTAACAATGGGCGAAAAAGATTTAGGACGACTTTTAAGCAAAAAAGATTTGAGCTACGACAGTCCGTTTAATACTTATGTTTATTATGGTCTGCCGCCGACACCGATATGTTCTCCGGGCAAGGCTGCCATAGAAGCGGCTGCGAATCCTCAAAACAGCGAGTATTTATATTTTGTGGCGACGGGCAACGGCGGGCATAATTTTTCACGCAGTTTGAGCGAGCATAATAATAATGTAACGGCCTATCGCAAATTACAGAAAAACAAATAGAAAAATTTAAGACAAAAGCAAATTCTTTTTTAAATATCAAAAAATCTCTTGCTTTTTTTGACAAATTTTGTAGTATGCGTGGTATAAATAATTTTTATATTAATAATTATGAAAACTTACAACAACAGAAATGAGGTCATAGACGACCTTAAGGGTATTATTGCTGACACTTTAAACGGTGGTCTTGGCAAGGAAAAAGTTACCGAAGAAGCTGATTTTCGCACAACTTTTCTTGTGTTTAACGCCGAAGTTGGCAGACTTGCTACGCCACTGAACAAGGCTTTCGGTTGTAACTTAACCCCTGACGCCGCCCGTTGCTTTCAAAATGCCGGCGGCATTGTCAATTGGCTGGAAGAAAAAGGCTTTATCTGCTACAATCTGTAATCGGCCTGTTTCACAAAGGTCACTATCCGTTCTTATCACAGAACGGATATTTTTTTTATGTTAATGACAAAAATATGTTTTTATGACTTGCAATTATTTTTTTTGTCTATATTATAGGAAGTAATCACTTCAATTATTAAAAAATTAAAAAATTTTCAGTTATGAAAAACGAAAAAAAAGAAGAAAAGAAGTTCAAAATTGTCGCCAAAATCATTGAGCAATTCGGCGGCGGAAGCATTGAGCAAATGTCGGTTAATTCCGATCTGAATCAACTGGGTATCGGCAACTTGGATATTACCGAGCTGTTGATGTTCATTGAGGAGGAGTTTGCCGTCGATCTTCCGCCGGAAGCGTATCAGCAAATACGCACCATCGGCGATATTTTGGAGTATGTCTAATTATTAAATTTATCAAATTATGGATTATACAAAAGTAAGCACTTATGAAGGTGCGTTGGCGTTGGTTGACGCCGAGATCAAAAAAAGCCTCGAGGTTGAAAATATAAATCCCAAAGCTGATTTTAACAGGGATTTTAATATGGACAGCCTTGATGTCTTGGAGTTGTTGGCCAACATCGAAAAGGACTACACGGAGTCCGCCAGTGAGAGCATCTTCGGTGTCGGTGATGAATGGCGAAATATCACAACACCGGATGGCGTAGCAAGAGCATTGGCAACTTTTGCCCAAAAGAAACTTGAACGGAAGGAGAAATTTGAGATAGCCTCGTTAGTGATTTCCGATCAAATTTACAATTTTCTTGAGCGTCTGGTGAAAAGACCGGTTTATCCTTACCACACCTTTAAGGAGTTGGGGCTCGACCAAAGCAGGATGAAGAAATGGGCGGAAAAGCATTTTCGCCTTTACCTCTCACCGGAGGATCACAAAAAGAAAATCAAGACGGTAGATGAATTCTACTGTATGGTTGTTAGGTATTACGACAGTATTACGCTATGACCGCAAAACGCTTGGGATAATAATCTCAAGCGTTTTTTATATTATTGTTACTTTTGTGCGCACAAAAGTAGTAAAAACATCGTAGATGCCTTATCCGGCGGCATTAAGCAGAGCCGCCGGAGGCATGACATTATTTTTTTAAAGGGTGACATTTATACTTTTGTGTTTTTTAGAAGATGAATTTTTTGTTACAGAAAAAATAAGTGTTTATAAACAAAGTGTTAACCTTTGTGTGATAAAAAAGTTTTTAGTGGCAAAATTTGCCACAATAGTTTACAATATAATTGTAAATTAAGTTTTGCAAAATTTAATAAAGGAGAACTAAAATGAATTTTATTCGTAAAAATATTTTCACCTTTGCCGCAGTGATGCTGGTTGCGATGTTCGGTTTGGTTGACAGCGCTTCCGCAGCTTCGGTTATGGGTATTGCTGCCGATAAAGCTTTAGCGGCATTTAAGGCAGCGCGCACCATCTTGTTCATCATCGGCGGTTTCGGTTTGATTGGTATTGCCTTTGCCGCGATATTCGGTAAACTCAACTGGAAATGGTTCGGCGCTTTGGCGGTTGGTTTGGCAATCGTTGCCGCTGCCGGCGCAATTGTTCAGTACGCTACAACTAACCAAAATGACAATGGAACCACTGGACATAGTAATTTTGGTGATACGTACGACCAAAATGCTAATAACTTCTAATTGCAAGAATCGGGGAGGGTTCGCCCTCCCCAAACCCTAACCAAAAGAAGTGAGTTTACTCTTATCGCCGGAATCGGAGATAAAAGCAAATTTATAAGAGAGCCGATAAAAATCGGGACGGCGGAGGACTGAAAAATGTTTAATTGGCGGAACATCGGCATAATATTAGGATTGGCAGCTTTGGTGTGGCTGACAAGCGGTGATTGGGCTTGGGCCGCCGATAATGCCGATGACGGGAAACTATTCTCTGCACTGCTTGAGAGTGGTCGAAAAATATTCAGTGATTTACGAGAGTTGATTTATATTGTTGCCGGTTTCGGCTTTATCGCCGTGGGCGTTGGCGGGATATTCGGCAACCTCAACTGGAAATGGTTCGGCGCCATTATCATTTCGCTGGTGGTAATTGCCACTGCTGATGAACTTATTAAATGGATGACAGACTCAAACGCCGGTGTGAGCAATACTTTAACAAGAGCAAATGCTCAAGCCGCCGGCATTGAAAGTAACAGCAAGTACACGGCTAATGCTAATAACTTTGAAGACACTCTAAAAGCTGTTCAAGGAGAATAATAATGATAAGCACCTTGGTTGATTTGGTTAAAAAAAATAAAAATCTGTTCATCGGCTTGGCTGTATTGACAGTTTTGATATATTTCGACGCGCAAGATGTATGGGCCGCTGGGTCAAGCACCTCTTCCGGCAATACTTCGGTAATTTATAAAGTAAGAACCCGAGCAGTTGTCGTAATCGAACACGTTAAAGCCATAGCTTATATTATGGGTGGTTTCGGACTGATCGGATTGGCGTGGGGCGCCATATTCGGCAAACTCAACTGGAAATGGTTCGGCAGTTTGGCTATCGGGCTTTTTATTATGGCGTGGATGGGACATACCATAGATTATTTCACAGGTAAAGACAGAAATGTGGCTCCTCAATTTAACACCACCAGTCTTGAAGATGTCTGTGGGCAAGCTGATTGTTTCGGGGATACCCTAAAGGCCAGTCCTTCCGGAGGCACTACACAATCAAGCGATACCCAGACGGATCAGCCATCGGTAGATTCTCCCACTAATCAAAACACTGATAATGGCGGCGCAAATGCTAACAATGGTAATGGTGGCAACACCGGTAACAGCGGCGGTAATGACAACAATGGCAACACCGGTAACAGCGGCGGTAATGACAACAATGGCAATACCGGCAATACCGGCAATGGTGGTAACGGCAACAGCGGTAATAGGGTTAATAATTATGAGTGCGATAACTTGGTAGGGAATTGCCTCGGAGACGGTAATAGGGTTAATTATGACAAAGGATGGTGTGAGGCAAGGAGTGTGACATGTGAAGTCTGTGACGGTACGATTGATACTAATTACGGTAGGATTACTAATTATTGTACTGACTGTGAAAAGCACGGCTGCACTAACTCAGCATCAGATTGATGCCAAGATTGCACTCAGTTTGAAATAGGCAGCAGTCAGTGGCGTAAATGTGGTTGTCAAAATAAACATGATCCTCGATGTGATGAGCTTGATAAACAATGTCTGGATTGTGAAGATATAGATTGTGATGCCTGTAACCAGCATAGGGATAAATGTATGTAGCTTCAGTTAATCAGAGATAAATAAATCAAGAATCAATAAAAAAAGCTGATTTATTTGCCCCTCGGGTCAGCTTGCCTTACGGCAAGACGCCCTAGGGTGACAATAGAGGAGTATATCCGAGGGTGATGGGAGCATGCCCCTAATCAACGCTCCTTGCAGTCGCTTTAACGGCGACGGGTTAAAATTATGCTTGACCTAAAGTTTCCATCGTAAAAGGATACAAGGCATCGGCAGGCGCAATGCCTTTGGATAATACCGCCTTAAATACCGGATACATCCTCTCGCACTCTTTGATGGCAATGTCTATCATTTGTGCAATCTTGTTTTCAAAATATTCATCGCCGTGATTCAAAAACAACGAGTGCTTATATACCGGCATATTTTGCTCGGTCCAATAAGAAAAATGCCCTACCCATAAATTTTCATTAACCATTGCCAGCAGCTCAAAAACTTTGCTGCGATCAATAAGCGTGTTTTTAATATCCAATAAACACGACATATGCAAACACTTGAGATTCTCTTCCCAAGCAAAAAATATCAACATATTTTGCCACTTGCCTTGCACCTCAACCACAACTTCGTTTTGACTACGGCGTTCCATCTCAAAAGAACGACTGAGGAAAATACTTTCCACCATATCAATAGGATTTTCGGTTAAGGCTAGTTCTAAAGCCGGCTGCACCCTTTTTCTCCAAAAATGTTTGCGTGTTGCATAAAACTGCTTTTAGGTTGCCTTGCGCTTAAAATAAAAGCAATCGCCGAGTCGTTTTTTTCCACTTTTTTTGCCGCCTGTGAATAAAACTTTTTTACTATTTTGTGCAAAATCAAACAGTTAAACCGATAAAAAAGTTTTTGCTTTTTTTTAATGTGGATATATTATAGCGTTTTAATAATTCTTTAATTTATAGGTTAAATTAAACAGAAAATAACAACTTGAGGATATATAAATATGATTGGCTTGGCTTATCCCGAAATTTCACCGATTGCCCTTGCTATAGGACCTTTGGCAATAAGATGGTACTCTTTAGCATATTTATTCGGCATACTCTTGGCTTGGGTGATGTTGTGGTATTATAATCGTAAATTCAAATTGGATTTTAATAAAACGCAAATGGAGGATTTGGTTTTTTACATCACTATGGGAATTATTATCGGCGGCAGGCTCGGTTATGCCATATTCTATGGCGGAGCAGATATGTGGCTGCATCCGTGGCACTTGGTGGAATTATGGAAAGGCGGAATGTCATTTCACGGCGGCGTTGCCGGCGTTATAATTGCCGCTTGGTTATACGCAAGAGTTTATAAAAAGTCATTTTTGCAAGCCACCGATTTGGTTGCAATGTTTTGCCCTATCGGTATATTTTTAGGAAGAATTGCCAACTTTATCAACGACGAACTTTGGGGCAGAGAAACCGACGTGGCTTGGGCGGTCAGATTTCCCGCCGGCGGATATGTGCCGCGCCACCCCTCGCAACTCTACGAGGCCGCTTTGGAAGGAATCGTGCTGTTTGTTGTGCTCAACTTACTGTGGCGAATTGCCAAAATCAGAAATACTAACGGTGTTATCTCGGGCTTGTTCGTATTGCTGTACGGCGTTTTCAGAATGTCAATGGAACAATTCCGTCAACCCGACGCTCAACTTGGTTTCTTCTTTGGAAATATCACTATGGGGCAGATTTTATCCTTGCCTTTGGTATTAACCGGAATTGCCGTTTTAATTTACAGTATTTCAAAAAACAGAAATTCTTAAAAAAACTTAGCGCTTAGTAACACGCGGTTGCGGCGAGATTACATTGCCGGTAAATTTAAGCGTTTTTTGCATATCGCTATCGGCGCGCGTTAAAACCGCATCTGCGTTCGCATCAGTGCGGCGTTTTTCGGCAACCCCGCCGGATATGGTGATTTTAATCGGTTGCGGATGCCCGCTTAAAGCAAATTCACTGCCGGCCACCGCCCGCCGTATCGTTTCAAATACCTCGTAGATTTCTTTTTGATTAATTTTCTCGCATACTATAATAAAACTGTTTTCAGCATAACGATAAATAGTGGAAAATTCATCAATGTTTTCTTTGATAATTTCCAGCAATAAGTTTACAAGCTCGCAATTTTGCCGATGCGTCAAACCGCGGCTTAATCCGTCATAACCGTCAATGCTGATAATTCCCAAACTGTATTTCGGGGGGAAACCGCGCGAACGTTTAAGATAAGAATAGCGGTTGTATATCGAAGTGGTTTCATCAAAAAATTTGTTGTAAAAAATACGCCAGATAACAAAAGCTAAAATAATATAACTTTCTAAACAGAAAAATATAACCAAGCCTGATACTTCTGTGGCAAAAAACACCCCCGCCGCAACCGATAATCCGGCAAATAAAACCGTTCCGTCATAAAGATTACCCCGCCTTATCATATTGATAAACGCCCAGAGCAAAAATAAGGCAAAACCACCTATCACCGGTATATTCAAGCCATATAAAACATAATTCAAATTGATGTTTTCGGCAACCAAAATATCCAGCAAAATATATTCGCTTAATATTAATAATAAACTCAACAGACTGCCGCCGGAGATAAAACGCCGCGGAAAAAACAGATAAAAACACCATAAGTTGTAAGGTAACAAAACCAATATATTATGATAATACAGGCTGTTACTAAAGTCAGCCCCCAACCTTTGTTTTAAAAGGTTAAGCGATAAATACGCTAAAGTTGATACCGCTGCAAAAAACAATAACCGTCCTTGGTTAAAGTATAATAAGACCAGCAGCAAAGCAAAATTGCCGCCCCACAAAGCAATATGATATACCAAAGCCCGCTCATAGCCTAAGGGACAGTATGCCAAATAATGCAACCATACAGCCGCAAAAACCGCCAGCGGTATAAGTAAAAACCCGCATATTTCTATATATCTTTCCAAGCGCTTAAGCATAAAAACTCAACTCTTTTTTATCAGCTTCAATCGAAAGCAAGTTTAACACCTAATGGTTAAATTTTGTTTACACATTTTATAATCGAGCTGTCACCATAAGAATAAAAACGATATTTTTGCGCAATCGCGTGAGCATAAGCCTGCCGCATCCTGTCTAAACCCGCAACCGCCGAAACAAGCATAAATAAAGTCGATTTGGGTAAGTGAAAATTAGTTATCAACATATCAATGGTTTTAAATTTATACCCCGGAGTGATGAAAATGTCAGTTTCACCGCAGAACGAATGTACCAATCCTTGATCATCAGCCGAACTCTCTAATAGACGTAATGAGGTCGTTCCTACCGCAATTACGCGCCGTCCCTCTTTTTTGGCCGCGTTAATCGCCTCGGCGGTAGCCGGTGAAATTATGCCGTATTCAGCGTGCATCTTATGATCTTTCGTATCCGCAGTTTTAACCGGTAAAAAGGTTCCGGCGCCTACGTGTAAGGTCAAAAATAACTGCTCTACACCTTTAGCCTTTAACCGCGCCATCACCTCATCGGTAAAGTGCAATCCCGCCGTCGGTGCCGCAACTGCGCCGCTATGGATTGCATAAACCGTTTGGTAGTTCTCTTTATCATTAAATTTGTGCCACAGTGAATCACTTGAAGGACGATCCCGTTTAATGTAAGGAGGTAACGGCATAAAACCAAATTCCTCTAAGTAACGCGGTAAATCATCAGCTTGACACTTAAATTCCAACAGTACTCCGTCCTGCTCATCTTTTAAGCAAACCTGCGCCGCAAAATCGGATTGCTCCGAGGTTGTTTTATCATTATAAAAACGAATTATATCACCGCTATGCAAACGCTTGGAATTTTTGACAAACGCCCACCATTTAAGCCCGCTTTCTGGATGATATAAGGTAACCTCAACTAAAGCTTCGCCTTTTTTGCCATATAACCGCGCCGGTATGACTTTGGTATCATTGCAAACTAAGACATCGCCTTTTTGCAATATATCCGGTAAGTCACAAAAATGCCGGTCGATAATCGTATCTTCTTGAGATAAATCCAGTAATCGCGAAGTATGACGCGGGAAAACCGGCTGCGAGGCTATCAGTTCCTTGGGTAAATCAAAATCAAAAATATCAACTTGCATCTTTTCTACTCTTCACTTATAAAAATTCACGCTGCCATACTAAATAACTCGGGCTAAGGTCAGACAATCAACCGATTTTACTTTTGCCTTACGCAAGCTCAATGCACATTCCTTTAATGTGCTGCCGGTTGTCATTACATCATCAATCAACAATACCCTTTTGCCCTGCAAAGATTGCGGGTGGCGCGCAATAAAAGCATTTTTAAGATTACGTAATCTTTGCGCCCTATCGCACTCCACTTGCGGCTTGGTTGCGCGTATCTTTTTGATGCCGGAATTGTTAACTTTGATATGTGTCAGCTTGCCTAATTCCCGAGCTAACAAAGCCGACTGATTGTATTTACGTTTTAACAGCCGCGTAAAATGTAACGGTACCGGAATAATTACATCCACGCCTTTATTAAAAATATCCTCTCCCGCCACATATAAAATTTTGGCCAATAACGCCGCCAGCTCTGTATGATCCTTAAATTTGAAATCTAAAATCATCTTTTTGGAAAAATCATCATAAATAAAAGCCGAGCGCACAAGACGAAAAATGCGATGATGCGGTTTTATACACTCGCCACACAACAAATGCGTATGAGATACCGCATCAACCGCACTGCCTAACGGCTGACCGCAGTGGTAACAAACCGGAGGCTTGATAAATTCAATTTGGGCAATGCAATCGTCACATATCCCCTTATCAATCTTTAATATACGCCCGCAAACAGCACAACGAGGCGGTAATATAAAATCTATAAACTTGCGCCACAAATTCATTATAATTCCGTCAAAACTTTATGTATATCGTTTATATGAGTAACTACTTTCATACCCGCATCTTCCAAAGCATCACGCTTATCTTGTACCGAAATATAACCATTGGCAGCAACATCGCCGGCATATCCCATATTGTAACCGAAAGGTACGGCATTGCCGGCAACAAAGGCTACTATCGGTTTGGGAGATGATTGTTTTTTATACCACGCCGCCGCATTTTCTTCAAAAGCACCGCTTAGATGACCTATCAAAACAATCGCCTTAGTTTCATCATCCTTCTGAAAAGCTTCCAAAACATCAACAAAATCCATACCGATTAGAGCATCGTCACCAATGCCGACAACTGTCGACTGCCCCATACCGGCACGGTTTACTTCCAATACCGCTTCATAAGTTAAAGTCGAAGAACGCGATACTACACCGATATTGCCTTTATTGTGAATATTGGTGGGGAAAATGCCTAACCTGGCCTCTTGAGGAGTAATAATTCCCGGAGTGTTCGGCCCGATTAACTTGGTTTTACTGCCCCGCAACATCGCTTTTATTTCCAACATATCTTTGAGCGGAACACCGGAAGCAATGCTTACCGCTAAATCCAGCTGCGCTTCCACCGCATCGCGAATGGCCGATTTAAGTTGCGGCGCCGGAACATACATCACCGTAGCATTGGCGCCCGTTTCCTTTACCGCCTCTTTAACACTATCAAATACCGGCAAACCTAAATGCAAACTTCCTCCTTTACCAGGGGTAACACCGGCGACAATTTTGGTGCCGTAATCAAGCGATTTTTTTATATGGAATGAGGCTTGCGTACCGGTTATACCTTGACATAAAACCGAAGTATTACCGTTTACAAATATCGACATCAGCAAACCTCCTTCATCTCACGCAGAAGTGCCGTGACGGCTTCTTCCATAGTATCCGCCCAAATTACCGGCAAGTGCGAATTGCCTAAAATTTCTTTCGCCATATCCTTGTTGGTGCCCTCAAAACGAACGACAAAAGGCACATTTAATCCCACCTCGGAGGCCGCCGCTACAATACCGTCGGCAATAAGGTTGCAACGCACAAATCCGCCTAAGATGTTTAATAAAATTCCCTCAACTCGAGGATTGGTCATAATTAATTTAATGCCCGCGGTTATTTTATCCTTATCCACTCCGCCTTTAACATTAATAAAACAAGCGGCCCCGCTACCCTGCTCGCGCAGCAAATCAAAAACCGATAATGCTAATCCGTCACCGTTGACAATGCAGCCGACAGCTCCGTCAAATTCGTGATAAGAAAACTTGTAACGCGAAGCTCGCAACTCGCGCTCTTCAATCTCGCATTCGTCTTTAAGTTTAGCAATCTCCGGATGACGATACAATGCGTTGTCATCAAATGATATTTTAGCATCAAGCGCATAAATATTACCTTTAGCATCAACACCGGCAGGATTTATTTCTATCATTGAAGCGTCCATTTGCCAAAAAGCCTTTTGCAGACCGCTGATAAATCCGCTTAAAGAATTAACACAACGACGAGGTAATTTTAAAAAAGTCATTATTTTTTCTATTTGCTCCGGAGCCGATTTTCCATCTAAAGATAGAGGCAATCGCAAAATAGCCTTAGGATTATTCAAGGCCACTTTAAGAATATCTCCGTCGGCAATATCGGCGATCAATAAAGTAAGCGTCGAATTAAGGCGATTTACGGTAACCGCAGCATAAAAGATGTGACTGACTTTTTGAAAGGCTTCAACGTAAATTTTATTAACCCTTTTGCCGGCTGGTCCGGTTTGTATCGTAACTAAGGTACCACCCAACATATCAGCTGCTTCTTTTTTTACCCGTTGTAACGACTTAACTACTCTTACGCCTCCGCCCAACTCGGCCGGCTTACCCAAAAAATATCCTTTTTCTCGAGCTCCTGATTGAATTTGCGCTTTCAGCACCCACGGTCCATGAGCAGATATTTTACCGGCAACCGTTAAAGCCTCTATCGGAGTATAGGCTATTGCTCCGTTCGGAACTTTTATCTGATAATTTCGCAAGATTTCTTTGGCTTGATATTCGTGTATATTCATATCCGTTTAAGCTCCATTATTGATTGCAGCGGCATAATCAGTGATTTTTTTTATCATCGCCTCCAAACCGTTGCGGCGTGATGGGGATAAATGCTCTCGCAAGCCAATTTGTTGGAAAACATAGTCAATCGCCATTTGCTCAATTTCTTGCGGCGTATGCCCGTTAAAGATATTTAAGACTATACTAATCAGCCCTTTGACAATCATCGCATCGCTGTCACCAAAAAAATGCAAACTACCGTCAGCCTTAACTTCGGGATAAAGCCAGACCTGCGATTGACAGCCTTTAACTTTCCATATCGGTGTGCGGAATTCTTCAGGATAAACTTCAAGTTTTTCGCCTAATTCTATAATGTAGCGATACTTATCTTCCCAATTGTCAAATAAAGAAAAATCATCAATTAAATCTTGAATAGTCATTTATTCTGCCTTACATAAATATTCGTTTATTTTTTAACATCTTAATTCAACATAAGCAACAAAAAAACTCTTATTGCACAAAGCATACTACACATAAAAATATCCACTGTTAAACCAAAATTAAAATGGAACAGAGATTCCAAAAATAAAAACGGAACAG
>ERZ842401.1781-NODE-1781-length-29871-cov-16.837872_pt1 | contig 29871 bp, 24 predicted proteins | sample MGYA00521270_ERZ842401 | MGnify/ENA primary metagenome ERZ842401 (study PRJEB31892, sample SAMEA3878208) | bioreactor metagenome | biome: Moose rumen | place: Sweden | collected 2011-10 | study: EMG produced TPA metagenomics assembly of the PRJEB12797 data set... | reverse complement strand
GAGAAAAGTCAATGAAAGAACAAGTCGAAAGTCAGGCAGTCCAGGACAAGCGCGTAAGTCGGGGCGGAAGTTCCGCGTGGCTGCTGATAGTCTTCAAGGCACTGACGCTGTTAGTGGAGCTAATACGGTCTCAGGTTGAGTCTCGGGCGCATCGGCACTCGGACAACAATAAGGAGTAAGACAACAGCCCGCGCTACGCGCTATGTCTTTTGGGTTAATGGCAGTAGCCCGTGTTGGGGTATTTTTTCCGGGTTCCCAGGAGACCAAGTGCCCGTAGGGCGCATGGTCGAGTGGAAGAAGCCCCACCCCCGACCCCTCCCCGTGATGGGAGGGGAGGTAGGCCCGAAGGGCTAAAGTGTAAAGATGAAAGGAGAAAAGGCCGCTGAATGAGCGGTCTTTTTGTGTGTGGGTGGGTGAGCGGTGCAGTAGAGTGCTGTAGATGCGACGCCGCGCGGGTGAAGTGTACGCTTGTACTCGAAATCGCGCGTACAAGGAAGCAGATATAGTGCTATACGAGCCGCCTTTAGTGGATAAAGAGCAGTTCTCTATACTTGGGCAGTGTCCAGAGTTCGTCGTCGACAATCAATTCGAGTTGGTCGATATGTAGGCGGATGCGTTGCATTTCGGGTAGGACGCGGTCGTGGTAGGCGATGGCTTGTTGGCGTGCGGAGGGGAGGGTGCCCGAAGGGCGATTATCGATTGAGGTAGGAGCAGTAGCCGGTGTTAGGGTATCTTCCAAGAGAATAGGAGACCGGGTGCCCTTTTTATTAGTTGGCAGTGTCTGTTGGTCAGTAAATGTATAATTTTGCATTTTGGATTGTGCGTCTTGTATTTCCGTAAGGTGTTGTATGATGGTATGGATGGTATGGTCGAAGATGCCCCTTTTGTGTTCGTGGTGTTCCAGTAGGTTATTGAGGTATTGGTTGGCGGCGGGCAGGACATGGTTTCGTGTGAGGTCGGTTAGGAGTTGTGCTTCTATTTGTATTTTGCCGCTATAGTTAGCCCACATCACTTCGCAGTGTGAGGTAAGTTCTTTTTGGTTAAGCACACCTGTTCGCTCAAAGAGTTGTACGGTGTCGGGGTTAAGGTATTGGTCGAGGATAAGGGGCACGGCGGTTTGTGTATCCAATCCTCTTTTTGCGGCTTCTTGTATCCATTCCTCGCTATATCCATTGCCTTCGAAGAGTATAGGTTGGCAGTATCGGATGGTTTTTTGCAGCACGAGGAAGATAGCTTTTTCTTTTGGGGTACCGTTTTGTATCAGGTCATTGATTTCTGCGGCAAAGTTAGTCAGTTGTTCGGCTACGGCGGCATTGAGTACGGTCATGGGTGCACCGCAGTTAGCGCTTGCTCCGACGGCTCGGAACTCGAATCGATTGCCGGTAAAGGCGAAAGGTGATGTTCTGTTTCTGTCGGTATTATCGAGTAGTATTTCGGGTACGGTTACGGCTCCCAGTTTGACTTCTTTTTTGGCATTGATGATGATAGCTTTTTCAGCGGAAGCGTTTACTAATGATTGCAGCACCTGTGATAGTTGTTTTCCGAGGAAGACGGATATGATAGCGGGTGGTGCTTCGTTGGCTCCCAGTCGGTGTGCGTTGGTAGCGGATGCGATGGATGCTTTGATTAGTCCGTTATGTGTTTTGACGGCAGCAAGGACATTGACGAGGAAGGTGACGAACTGTAGGTTTTGGTAGGGGTTTTTGCCCGGTGCCAGGAGGTTGATGCCGGTGTCGGTAGCCAGTGACCAGTTGCAGTGTTTGCCGCTACCGTTAATGCCGGCAAAGGGTTTTTCGTGCAGTAGTACCCGGAAGTGGTGTCGTCGTGCCACTTTTTTCATGATGGTCATGAGTAGTAGGTTATGGTCGGAAGCCAGGTTGACTTCTTCATAGATCGGTGCGAGTTCGAATTGGTTAGGTGCGACCTCATTGTGTCGTGTTTTGACGGGGATACCGAGTTTGAGTGCTTCGACCTCGAGGTCGGACATGAATCGTATAACTCGTTCGGGTATATTGCCGAAGTAGTGGTCGTCGAGTTGTTGTGATTTGGCAGATGGGTGTCCCATGAGTGTTCGTCCTGTCAGGACGAGGTCGGGTCGTGCGTTATAGAGGGCTTCATCGATGAGGAAGTACTCCTGTTCCCAGCCCAAGTTGACATGTACGCTTCGGACGGTTTTGTCGAAGAACTTGCAGACCTCCAGTGCGGCTTTATTGAGGCTGTCGATGGATCTGAGGAGTGGTGTTTTATAGTCGAGTGCTTCTCCGGTGTATGCCACAAAGACGGACGGTATGCAGAGTCTGTCACCCACGATGAAGACGGGGCTGGTGGGGTCCCATGCGGTGTATCCTCGTGCTTCAAAGGTATTGCGTAGTCCTCCGGATGGGAAGGATGATGCGTCGGGTTCTTGTTGGTACAACTCTGCTCCTGCGAAATCGTCTATCATTTTCCCTCCGCGGTCAAAATCGATGAAGGTATCGTGTTTTTCCGCCGTGCCTCCTGTTAGGGGTTGAAACCAGTGTGTATAATGTGTTGCTCCTTGGTCTTGTGCCCAGCATTTCATGCCGATGGCTACGGAGTTAGCGATGTCTCGTGACAAGGGTCGCCCCTCGTCGATGGCGTCAAACAACTCGTCCAGGATATTTTCGGAGATGTACTCGTGCATTTTGTCCCGTGTAAAAACCGATTGGGCGTAGTACATTTTGGCTTGTGTGGATGGGATGGTTACCTCGACGGGTCGGTGCGAATAAGCTTCGTGCAGTGCTTCAAAGCGATGGTTCATGATTTTTTGTGTTTAAATGAGTTTATTTTTTGGCATTAATCGGATTAGGATTGCAAATCCGCGACAAAAGTACATATTTTTTACGACTCTGTCAAATAAATCTTGTTTTTGTCGTTATTTTTGGACATTTTGGTTCAAAACGGGTCATTTTAGACAAAAAAGCGCAATAAATTTGCACAGGTCGTTTTTTTGTTGTAATTTTGCAAGCGGAATTGGGTTCATCGGCACTCGGTCGGCAAGAAGGAGTAAGACAACAGCCCGCGCTACGCGCTATGTCTTTTGGGTTAATGGCAGTAGCCGTGTTGGGGTATTTTTCCAGGTTCCCGGGAGACCAGGTGCCCAGGATACCAGGTGCCCAGGATACCAGGTGCCCAGGATGCCAGGTGCCCAGGAGACCAGGAGACCGGGATACCGGGAGACCGGGATACCAGGATGCCAGGTGCCCAGGATACCAGGATACCAGGAGACCAGGATACCGGGATACCGGGTGACCAGGTGCCCAGGTGCCCAGGAGACCAGGTGACCAGGTGCCCAGGTGCCTAGGAGGCCGGGTGCCCGGGAGACCAGGATACCGGGATACCGGGTGACCAGGTGCCCGGGTGCCCGGGAGACCAGGATACCGGGAGACCAGGATACTAGGAGACCTTATTTAAAAGTTGAAAGTTAAAAGTTGAAAGTATGTGCGGGATAGTAGGTTATGTAGGTAAGCGTGCAGCTTATCCGATTTTGATAAAGGGTTTGCACCGTTTGGAGTACCGCGGGTATGACAGTGCGGGTGTTGCCTTGGTCAATCCTCAGGGCATTCTGCATGTCTATAAAGCGAAGGGCAAGGTTGCAGACCTTGAAGCTCTTGCAGCCGGTAAGGACATCACCGGTTCTATCGGTATTGCTCACACGCGTTGGGCGACGCACGGTGAGCCGAATGAGGCTAACGCCCACCCCCATTACTCCGAGAGCGAGCAACTTGCTATCATTCACAATGGTATCATTGAGAACTACGCTGTTCTGAAGCAGGGTCTCATGCAGCACGGATATACTTTTAGGTCCGAGACGGACACGGAAGTGCTTATTCAACTCATCGAATATACCCAGAACAAGGCCCGTTTGGACCTCAAGAGTGCCGTTCAGTTAGCGCTTAGTCAGGTCATAGGTGCCTACGCCATTGCGGTGTTGGACAAGTCTCATCCGGACACCCTTATTGCGGCGCGCAAGGGCAGTCCGCTGGTTGTCGGGGTCGGAGATGGCGAGTATTTCTTAGGTTCGGACGCTTCGCCGATTGTCGAATATACGGATAAGGTCATTTACCTTGAGGATGAGGACATTGTAGTGCTCACCCCGCGCCATGAGCCCGCCATCACTACCATTGATAATGTCCGCAAGACGCCGGAGATCAAGACCCTTGAGTTGACTCTTTCCCAATTAGAAAAGGGTGGTTACGAGCACTTTATGCTCAAGGAGATTTTCGAGCAGCCGCGCACATTGTCGGACGCCATGCGAGGTCGCGTTAATACCGAAATGGAGAAAATCCGTATGGCGGGTTTCATTGACAACAGGGAGCGTTTTCTGAAGGCTCAACGTATTATCATCACCGCCTGCGGCACCAGTTGGCATGCGGGTTTAGTGGGGATGTACGCCATTGAGGAGTTTGCCCAGATACCCGTTGAGGTGGAGTACTCGTCCGAGTTCCGCTACCGCCAACCGGTTATACACCCCGATGATATTGTTATTGCGATTTCCCAGAGTGGCGAAACGGCAGATACTCTTGCTGCCATTCGTATGGCGAAAGCCAAAGGGGCTTTTATCTTCTCCATCTGTAATGTCATCGGTTCCTCCATACCGCGTTTGAGTGACAGCGGTTGTTACACCCATGTCGGTCCGGAGATAGGGGTTGCCAGTACGAAAGCCTTTACTGCCCAAGTATGCGTTCTGACCATGCTTGCTATGCTCATCGGGCGTGCCAAAGAGACTCTTTCGGCAGAGAAGTACCGCGCCCTTGTTCATGAGCTTGACCGTATACCGTCCAAGATCAGCACTGTTCTTCAGCAGAGCGAGCGCATAAAGGACCTCGCCAAAGAGTTCCGCTATGCCCAAAACTGCCTTTACCTCGGTCGAGGCTACAACTATCCCATTGCGATGGAGGGAGCCCTTAAACTGAAGGAGATCAGTTACATCCACGCAGAAGGTTACCCTGCGGCGGAGATGAAGCACGGACCGATTGCTCTCATCAGCCGCTCGATGCCCGTTGTGGTGATTGCACCGCGGTGCAGTACCTATGAGAAGATCCTCAGTAATATCCAGGAGATTAAAGCCCGTCAAGGCAGGGTTATCGCTATCGTCACGGAGGGCGATGAGCAGGTCAGCACGATCAGCGATTTCGTGATGACCATTCCCGAGACAGAGGAGTGTCTCACGCCCCTGCTCAGTGTTATTCTCCTGCAGTTGCTCGCCTACCATATAGCGGTTGTCAAAGGTTGCGATGTGGACCAACCCCGCAACCTCGCCAAGTCCGTTACCGTCGAATAGTACCGGGTATTTTCCGGGAGACCGGGTGACCAGGATACCAGGATACCGGGTGCCCAGGTGCCCAGGATACTAGGAGACCAGGAGACCGGGAGACCTTTTTAAAAGTGGAAAGTTGAAAGTTTAAAGTTAAAACAAGGAATAAGAGAATTTTATGAACGAACCAAAACACATCTTCTCCTACATCGGAGAATCAATGAAGCTGAATTGGGACTACCCCTGCTTCAGCGATTATGGGGAGTCGACCGACTATACCTTCGGGCAAGTGGCGGCTCAAGTAGAGAAACTCAACCTCGCCTACAAGGCAATGGGCATTGAAAAGGGTGATAAGATCGCCTTCTGCGGCGCGAACAGTGCCCACTGGGGTATTAGTTTCATTTCCGTTTTAGCGTATCAGGCAGTGGCTGTCAGTATCCTGCCGGACTTCACGGGACCGGATATAGAGAAACTCGTCAACCATAGCGATGCCCAAGTCCTTTTGGCTGGACCGGTTGTCGCTAAAAAGATTGACCCTAAGAACCTTACCCATGTCAAGGCTGTCATCAACTACATGGACTTCAGCGTCGTTTACGCTAAGGACAAACAGATCGAGAAGATTCTCCTTTCGATGGATGCGCTCTTTGATAAGGCTCACCCCAATGGTTTTTCGCGGGACGATATTCATTATCCGCTTGCGGACTTGGATGACCTTGCCCTCATCAACTACACCAGCGGGACAACCTCTACTCCTAAGGGCGTGATGCTGTCCTATAGAAGCCTCAGTACCAACACCCAGTTCGGTATAGAACACATCCCACACGAGCCCCACGATGCTATCGTCTCGATGCTCCCGCTGGCACACATGTTCGGGATGGCGTTCGAGTTCCTATACCCCTTCGCGGAAGGGAACCATATTTACTTCCTGCCCAAAATGGCAACGCCTATCTTGCTGCAAGCCTTTAAGGATGTCCACCCGTACCTCTTGCTCACCGTACCGCTGGTTATTGAGAAGATTTACCGGAAGAAACTGCGCCCGGTGGTCAAGAACTGGTTCGTCAAGATGGTCTGGAACTGGCCCATCGTTGGTACGGCTATCAAGAAAAAAGTACGCGCAGGACTCATGGAAGCTTTTGGCGGCAAGATCTTTGAACTCATTATCGGCGGTGCTGCCCTCAGCAGTGAGGTGGAGCAATGCCTCAAGGACATCCAATTCCCCTTCACCGTAGGGTACGGCATGACCGAGTGCGGACCGCTCATTTGTTACCGCGTCTATAAGGAGTTCGTGCCACACAGCTGCGGCAGGATAGTAGACCGGATGGAGATGCGTATTGATAGTGAAGACCCCAAGAACATTGTCGGCGAACTGCAAGTGCGCGGCGCTGCCGTGATGCAAGGCTATTACAAGAACGAAGAAGCCACCAAGGGCATCTTCACTGCCGACGGATGGCTCCGCACGGGTGACCTCGGCGTTATGGACGATGACGGCAATATCTTCATCAAAGGGCGTTCCAAGAACATGATTCTCGGTCCTTCCGGGCAGAACATCTACCCCGAAGAAGTGGAGGAGATTGTCAATGCCCGTGGCGGTATAGCCGAGTCTGTCGTCGTCTCACGGGACGGCAAACTCGTCGCACTCGTTTATCCTGACTTCGACTATGACCGACATGGACGAACGGACGAGGAGCAACTCGCCGTCTGGAAACAACGCTGCAATAAGTACCTACCACCCTATAGCCAAATCAGTGCTATTGAAGTAGTGGATAAGGAGTTCGAAAAAACACCCAAAAAATCCATCAAACGCTTCCTTTATAGTTAAGATAATGCAAGATGCAAAATTATTTCAAATGCAAGATGCAAGATGCAGGATGCAAAATGGCTACTGCTACTCCCCGCCCCTTATGGGGAGGGGTCGGGGGAGGGGCTTCACCAACATTTACTAACTAACAGGTACTGACCAACATTTACTCACCAACATTTACTTTCAACCATGGAACACTACCTTGCACACTTAGACAAAGCTATCCGGCATTATCCGGACCAACTCGCCTTGGTGGACTACATGAACACCGAAGACGCACATCGCTATACCTTCAGCGAACTGGCACAGCAAATATATTCACTCGACGCACTCTTTGACAAACTGGGACTTCAACCCGGGGACAAGATCGCACTCGTCGGACGAAACTGCGCTAACTGGGCGGTCGCATACCTCGCTATAGCCGCCTTTAAAGGGGTTATCGTCAGTATCCTACAGGACTTTACACCCAAGGATATTTCCGCACTCGTGGAACACTCGGACGCCAAACTGCTGATGGTCGGACCTATCATCTGGAATAGCCTGCAGACCCAACAACTGCCTCAACTCGAGGGAGTAATATCCCTCTCGGACTTCTCACTCCTGCAGGGTACACACGAGGCACAAACAGCCTATAACGCCTGGTGCAAGACCGAACCCGCCAACATGGACCAATTCGAGGGATTCTGCACCTATAACTTCAATGACTTGGTACTCATCAACTATACCAGCGGCTCAACCGGCAACCCTAAAGGCGTGATGCTCACCAACCGTTCAATCAGTAATAATGTCGATGTCGGACGAGAGTACCTACCCGCTATACCGGGAGAAAAAGTCGTCTCGATGCTGCCTCTCGCACATATGTTCGGACAAGTCTGCGAACTGCTCTACCCACTCGTCAGCGGATGTACTATCTACTTCCTCGGACGAACACCGACACCATCCGTCCTACTCAAAGCTCTGCAAGAGGTGCAACCATACCTTATCGTCACCGTACCGCTCGTTATCGAAAAAATCTACAAAAAAGCGATCGCACCACGCGTCAATAAAAAAGATATCCGATTCTGGTGGCATGTACCCGGCATCGGCAGTATCATCAAAGGCGTTATCAAACATAACCTCAAAAAAACCTTCGGCGGACACCTGCGATACTTCCTCTGTGGAGGAGCCGCTATTGACGCCGAGGTCGAAAAATGCCTGCTCGATGTTCACTTCCCACTCGATGTCGGATACGGCATGACCGAGTGCGGACCACTCATCGGGGGAGAGGTCATTAGCGGATTTAAAGCACGATCAGGAGGTAAACCCGTTATCGGAATGGAGGTGCGCATCGATAACCCCAACGAGGACGGCATCGGAGAAATACAAGTCAAAGGAGATAACCTCTTTATTGGCTACTACAAAAACGAAACAGCTACCAGAGAAGCCTTTACACGAGACGGATGGTTCAAAACAGGAGACCTCGGAACATTGGATAGAAAAAAGAATATCTTTATCAAAGGACGCATCAAAACGATGATCCTCGGCTCGTCAGGACAAAATATCTACCCCGAAGACATCGAATCCCGTATCAATAACGAACAAGCCGTTGCCGAATCACTCGTCGTCACACGGGAAGGAAAACTCGTAGCACTCATCTTCCCCGACCAAGCCGTCAACCAGTTTGACCAATCATATTGGAACACTATCCTACAACGCATCAACGAACGACTGCCGCAGTACGCCAAACTGCACCATGTCGAGATCATGGACAAAGAGTTCGAAAAAACACCCAAAAAATCCATCAAACGCTTCCTCTATCATTAATAAGATGCAAAAGGTCTCCTGGTCTCCTGGAATCCTGGAAAATACCCTCCCGCCGGCTACTGCCCAATAGCCCGTAGGGTGTTGCATCTTGCATCTTGCATCTCGCATCTCTAGGCTTCTCCGCCGCCCCCCAAAAATCCCATAAAAAGGGGATTGCAGGAGTCGGGATTTTGTTGTACTTTTGCACTGATTTTTGTGAAAGTATAATGATGAAAAGACTCCTTGTCCTTCTTATAAGTAGTATGGCCATCTTAAGCGTTGAGGCACAGACAGATTCAATCACTATCAGTGCTTCCGAATGGCAAACCTTATTGCAGCGCGTTGAACGCTTGGAACAGCAAGCCGCACAACCTACCCCCAAAACGAATATCCCTAAAAAGGGGGAGACCGATGCTCAGATTTCAGATAACAGTGCTCAGATTTCAGACCTCCCCTCCCCTCTAAAATCTAGATTGGTCATCGGCGGGTATGGCGAAGCAACTGCCAAACGCTGTTTCTATAGCAATAACTACCTCCGATACCTCCATCCGGGCTCCTATCGCAACGAGCAATACGGCGAGTTCGACCTGCCACATGTCTGCTTTTATATCGGATACGACTTCGGCAAAGGATGGTCCATGGGCTCTGAGATCGAGTTCGAACATGGCGGTACCGAATCAGCAGTCGAGATAGAGGAAGAAGAAGGCGGAGAGTACGAGAGCGAAATCGAACGCGGCGGAGAAGTGGCTCTCGAGCAGTTCTGGCTGCAGAAAAAATTCAACGACTACGCCATCTTACGAGCCGGCATGCAGGTCATACCCGTCGGAGGACTGAACGCCTACCATATGCCTACCGAGTTCTTCGGAGTATATCGACCCGAAGGAGAATTCACTATACTGCCATCTACATGGCACGAGGTCGCACTGACCTTCTTGGGACAAACCAAGTTCGGACTGCACTACCAAGCCATGTTCCTACCCGGACTCGACTCCGACCGCTTTAACCGCAAAGGATGGATTAACCCGGGAGCAGGATCACCCTATGAGTTCAAATTAGCCAATGTCTATGCCGGAGCACTCAGACTAGATTACACCGGAGTGAAAGGCCTTAGACTATCCGTCAGCGGATACTGCGGCAACTCCTTCAGAAATACACTCAGTAGCGTCCGAAGCGAAAAGTTCGACTCTATCCATGGCACTGTCTCTATCGCTTCCTTCGACTTCCAATACGATGACCATAATCTCATCCTGCGAGGTAGCGCTACCTACGGACACCTCGGAGACGCTAAAGAAATCGTCGCCTACAACAAGGTCTTGCGCAAAGACTCACCATCTAGCAAACAGTGGATCGCCAGTAGCGTTATCGCTACGGGCATCGAAGCCGGATATGACTTCTTCGCGCTCAACCCGACACTCAAAGCACATCAACAACGCTTGTTCGTCTTCGCACGCTACGACTATTATGACTCGATGCTACGCGATTATAACGGCAACCGATCCACCGATTACGCCTGGTGCGGAAGACAACGCTTCGCCGTAGGACTCAACTATTACCCCATTAAACAAATTGCTATCAAAGCCGAGTTCTCCTACGCTATCCTTAATAAAAAACAAGACAGTACCGGAGCTCTCGTCAAATTCTATAACGACGAACCCGCCCTCGCCTTCGGGATAACTTATGCAGGACTATTCCGACTATAATATGAAATGCAAAATGCTCTAAAGATGAAAGTGGAAAGTTTAAAGTGGAAAGTGGAAAGTGATCGGTGTCAATTTTCGGTCAATTTTCCGTCACGGTTACCATCGCGACACGGTCGCGCATCGAACGCTTATCGAACGCTTATCGAACACTCACTTTGGACGCAACCTTCTTTCTTCAATCTAAAATCTACAATCTAAAATAGCCCACAGGGCGTATAATCTACAATCGCCCATAGGGCGCAAAAAAACAATCATCACAATGAAAAAATCTATTCTTTACGCAGCAAGTTTATTACTACTTGCTTTCAGCATGGGATCGTGCAATCCCTCATCAACCGACCCGGATGCTGCATCTTACGCCACCGGCGATTTCAAAACCATTGACGACAGCGAACTCTCTAACAATGAGAAAATCTTCAAACGCGCACTCGTCGATTATGTACACAAAACCGTCTTCGTAACCTACGAGGGCATGGCGGATAACGCTATCCTACTCGCAGACCAAATGGCCAAGGTCTTGCTCGCTGCACAAAATGGGGATAACGACAACACCGAACTCATCACCAAAGCCGGTGAGTACTGGACCGCTTCCCGTAAGTACTGGGAACAATCAGAAGCATTCCTCTATGGGCCTGCCGGAGACTATAATATCGACCCACATATCGACTCATGGCCATTTGACCAAGCCGCCTTTGACGCCCTCATCAATGACGCTACACGCATGGAGGAGTACCGACAAAAACTGCTCACCGGCGCTTCCCTCGAGGAAGAGGAATATGGCCTCATGGGCTATCACGCACTTGAGTATGTCCTTTACCAACTGAATGCCGACTCAACCGCTTCTACTGCACATAAGGTGGGCGACTTCACGGTAGCACAATGGACCTATATGAATGTCGTCGCTAACGACCTCCGTAACCAAAGCATCCTATTAGAGGCAGCATGGAAAGGTATGGGACGCGTTTCGGTTGCCAAACAAACCTTCCTCCGTGCCGCTAATATGACCGGCGCTAAGTACACGGCACTCTATCAAGGATACGCCGCCTCTATGCTCAACCCTGGGGCAGGAGATGTCGCTTACGCGACCTACCAAGAAGGCGTCGAGGAACTGATTGCAGGGGCTATCGATATAGCCGATGAAGTGGCTAATTCCAAAATCGGCGCTGCTGCGAATGCACAGGTCGGCTCGGACTCCTACCAGGAAGACCACGATAATATCGAATCGCCCTACTCCCTGCACTCCATCATTGACTTCCAAGACAATATCCGCTCTATTCAGCACGCCTTCTTCGGCACAAACACAGGAGACCACTCCGTCAATGACTTTATGAAACAGGCTGACGCGACCCTCTCGACGGATATCGCCGATAAAGCCACGGCGGCTATCGAAGCTATCGGACGGATACAAGAGCCCTTCGTCAACCATGCCAAAGACAATGAGGCACAACTCGCTATTACTGCCGTTAATGACCTCATGGATGCGCTCAATAACGCTTACGCCCACATCTCAGGACATAACTACGAACCCGAAGAGGAAGAGTAAAAATGCAACGCCCTACGGGCTATGCAAGATGCACGGTATAGCAGAATGCAAAATGCAAGATTATTTAAAATGCACAGGTTTCATCCAAGATTATTTTGCATGCACGATACAGATCTCCCGCGGGCTACTGCTTCATTTTGCATCTTAAGAATAAAATCGAATAAATAAGGTATAATAAAATGAAAAAGACTTATCGCTTATACTATTATTTACTCCTTTTGGGCGTCATTGGCATCTTTTCGGCATGTCAAGGGGATGAGATTCCTATTGATGATCCGCAAGAACAGATTAAGATGCCTGATTGGTACTACACGGGCGGCAAATTAGGTACGACCTTCTTCAACACCTCCAACTGTTTTTCGCAGGCGACTCCTGCTGTGGACAAGGCAGGTATGGCTGCGCAATTCACCTTGGGGGACCAATTGGCGGAGCGCTCCTTTACCAGCAATGCCACGGGGACGCGCTCGGGATTAGGTCCCGTGTATGTGCGCACAAGCTGCCAACACTGCCACCCCAATTACAGCCACGGTATGTCTGTCGCAGAAGGTACTTACGACATGCGTAACCCAGGCAATGGTACTCTTATTGTGGCTTATAACCCTGCTACTAATGGTTATGTCAACTGGTTAGCCGGCATGCCGCAATTAGGTGCAGTAGCCCCCTTCAAGGCACCCCTTGACCCGAATAAGATCACCGTTCATTGGCTGACGGCTACCGATGACTGGAGCAACACCTTTCCCGATGGCGAAACCTACGAGTTACGCTATCCGGAGGTTAACTTCCCCAAGGAGGCGGTCTATGTCTATAACCAGGGTTTCCGAGATGACGATAATCTCCTTGAGACCGAGGGTTATGTGGTGGTGTTAGAGAATACTATCGGCATCTATGGAACAGGTCTGTTAGATGCCATACCGGACGACTCTCTCATCGCGCAATACGCGAAAGAGTATGCCGCAGGTGTGAACCTCAATCCTGCGTACTATAACGGTGAGTACATCAACTGGTACAAGAACACCCGTCAGGGCGATGGGACTCCTTATGTCAAGAAGTACACCTACGCCCTAACCCGTGGACCCGTCTTGGATGGTGCCGGAGCAAACGCTATCTGGAACATCACCAATGTGACCCGTTCCGACCGCCGATACCACTACCTTGACCTCAAGGGAGACATCTACGCAACCTACGCTTCTAAAGACCCCGAGGTGCAGGCAGGTTTTGAGGAATATATCCTAAAGGTTGACCCCGACAAGGAGCACGCGGATTGGTGGACGGACGACATGGAAGCGAATATTTATAACTACCTGATGTCCACTGACCTTCCGGTTGAGATGACCGACGATGAATATACGGAGGTGATGATTTGGCACCGCGGGTTGGCAGTTCCTGCTGCTCGTAACGCGACAGACTCGGTATTCCTGCGCGGTAAGGACTTGTTCACTCAGATGGGGTGCGCGTACTGCCACCGCCCCAGTTGGACCACCGGCAATGACGATGTGCAAGACCCCAACCTCTTCTTCAAGTCCCCCAATACCCAAATGCCGCGTTACCCTCATCAGACCATTTGGCCCTATACCGACATGATACAGCATAGGCTCTATATGGCGAATGATATTCGTACCGGTTGGTGCCGTACGACGCCTCTATGGGGGCGTGGTTTGCACCGCAAAGCCACCGGCGATGCCTCTGAGGCTCGCTTGCACGACACCCGTGCACGCGATGTCATCGAGGCTATCATGTGGCACGGCTACTCGCAGGAGAGCGACGCGCGCTTCTCGGTCGAACAGTTCCGCCAACTGCCTAAGGAAGACCGCGACGCAATGGTCTTCTTCATCAACTCGATCTAATCCGTGAGGACGATATATAAATGTTAATGGTTAATAGACTGTATGAACAAGTACCTAAAGTCCATTGCCTTCTCCCTTATGGGGGTGATTATCCTGCTACTGATTGTAGCAACGGTGGTTGAGAAAATGGTAGGAACGGACTTTGCTGTCCGCTACTTCTACACTGCTCCGTGGACAATTATCCTGTGGGCATTGGCAGTCATATTCGGGCTATGGTACATGTTCACAGTCAAAATGTACAGGCAGGTCATCACTTGCCTGTTACATTTTTCTTTTGTTGTCATTCTCGGTGGGGCTTTGGTGACACACCTATTCGGGCAAAGCGGGGAAGTCCACTTGCGCCTTAACGAAGCTCCTGTACAGGTGTTGCACTCCGAACTGCAAGCCTCCCTTAATGACTTCCATATAGACTTTTACCCGGGTACGCGTGCCCCTATGGACTTCGTCAGTGATATTGCCGTCACGGACGGCAACACGATGGCGCAAGGTCAAGTCTCTATGAACCATATCTTTACGTACTGCCACTATCGTTTCTACCAGTCTGCCTACGACATGGACGGATTAGGAACAACGCTCTCCGTCAGTTATGACCCATGGGGGATAGGTATCACCTATTGCGGTTATGGGCTGCTGCTGTTCGCGATATTAGCCTTCTTCTTCCAAAAACAAACGCACTTCCGTGCGCTTCTCCGCAAGCTCTCCCTTGTAGCACTTCTGCTCATCCCGACTGCCCTCTCGGCGCAACCCCACACCCTGCAACGACCGGTGGCTGCATCGCTGGGAAATCTCTATGTGTACTACAACGACAGGGTCTGCCCACTCACGACGGTTGCTAATGATTTCTGCACTAAAATCTACGGCAAACCCTCCTACAAGGGTTTGACTTCCGAACAAGTCCTTGCAGGCTGGCTCTTCTACTACGACGACTGGGTGCATGAGCCCATGATTAAGATTAAGGGTGACGAGGTTAAGCAAGCCTTAGGCACAGAAGGCAAGTATGTGGCACTCACGGACTTTGTCGGGAATGGTACCTACAAGTTAGACCCGCTCCTGCATAAGCGTACCAAGAACGCTTTAGCTGCCGATGAGAAGTTTCAACTCATCAGCATGGCCTGCGTGGGCACGCTCTACGACTATATCCCCATGCCCATGGGCGATAAGGAACAGCAACTGCACCTCTTCTATGCCTTGGACGAAATAAGCCTTTTACTCATGGAAGGGCGTAATGTAGCGGCGAATAATAAACTCATTGAATTGCGTACTTGGCAGGAAACCTCTCTTGAACATCAAGCAACGCTGCAGCCTCGCCTATCGGCTGAGCAGCGGCTCAATCATCTCCACTACACCCGCCCGCTCGCCATGGGAATGGCCACTATGGGCATCTTGCTCTTCATCATCGCTATACTGCTCATGTCGCGCGGACGCACCATGAAACCGTGGCTCCACTACACCCTCACGGCGGTAATGGGCTGTGTGTGGCTGTTCCTGACCTATGTTTTAGGGCTTAGGTGGTTCGTCAGTGGGCACGTACCGCTATCTAACGGTTTCGAAACAATGCAGTTCCTCGCTTGGGTAACGGCACTCTTGACGGTCATTCTCTGTTCCATCAAACGCACAACGCTCCTGCTCTCCTTTGGATACCTCATTGGCGGTATGACCCTGATGGTCAGTATGATGAGCAGTGCTAATCCGCAGATAACCCACCTCATGCCCGTCTTGCAGTCCCCGCTGCTGACCTTCCATGTAGCCATCATCATGATAGCCTATTGCCTTTTGGCGTTCATTATGCTCAGTGGGGTGACCGCTCTCATCCATCGTCCTGCCGCAGAACGGCTCATGACCCTCTCACAGGTGCTGCTGTATCCTGCGGTCTTTTGCTTGACGATAGGTATCTTCATTGGTGCGGTATGGGCCAATATCTCTTGGGGGCGGTACTGGGGCTGGGATCCCAAAGAGGTTTGGGCACTCATCACCATGCTGCTCTATGCAGCACCGCTCCACAGCCGCTCACTCTCCTTCTTCCAAAAACCCCTCATCTTCCACATGTACATGGTCGTAGCCTTCCTATCGGTACTCTTTACCTACTTCGGCGTTAATTTTATTTTAGGAGGAATGCACTCGTATGCTTAAATCATTCATTATAGGCGCTCTGGTCTTTCTTATCTTCGGTTGCTCGTACCCCGTAGTGATTAAGATGGAGTATTATTTTTCTGCTCGTTCTTGGTGGTGCTTTGCCGTCATGGGCGTGATTGCCCTGTTGGACTCCCTCGTGATGGAGAGCAACTATGCCTCTATCTTCTTAGGGGTCTTAGCAGCCGTCAACTTCTGGGCCATATCGGAGATTTTCGAGCAGCGCGAGCGCGTCAAGAGGGGGTGGTACCCCAAGCGCCCCGACAGCAAGGATTAGTCGTATGAATTTCGCAGGAATAATAGTAGGTATAGTGACTATCGGCTCTATTGCCATTTACCATCCGCTCGTGATACGATGGGAGTACCGCTTTGGTCTCAAAGCGCGATGGCTCTTCGCCGTATTGGGAGTGCTGGGCATTGCAGGAGCTTTCCTTATCCACTACCTCGTCAGTGACATCTTCTGGCAACAAACAGGAGAGACGGCGTGTATGGTGTTCGCCTTCTCATCCTTCTGGTCGGTCGTGGAAGTGGGGTTTCAGCGCAAGAGAGTGCTCAAGGGACGCTTCCCGAGCAACCCGAACCGCAAACCCTAATGACTATTGGGGAGGTCTGTCTCATAAGTAATCTTCTTATTCTTTTCCTCACCCATAATAATATAAACGGGAGTATCTGGCAAGTACCGCAGGACAATGCCGGCATCATCCGTCGCAGCAATACCTTCTTGGTCTTGCTGGGCAAGAGCAAAGGCCCTGCACAGCACCGACAACCTAAAGCCCTGCGGCGTCTGCGCACGCATCATGCTCTGACGAGGTGGTATAGCCCGAACCTGACCGTTCTCCGTCCGGTAGATGGTGTCCACCACGGGCACAGCGACCGAAACAGCTTCATGCTCTTGTAGTCCCGCGCAAACACGCTCAATGATGGCGCGGGAGACATACGGCCGAGCACAATCGTGCAGCAATACATTGACCTTCTCCGCCTCAGAAAAACGCTCCTGCAGAGCGCAAATGGCGTTATAGGACGACTCCCAACGCTCCTTACCACCATCTATCACGGTAATACCGTCGGGCACATACGCACGCCAAGCGGGGTGCATCACCACAACAACCTCGTCAATGCAGGAACAGGCACGAAACGTGTCCATACAGGTCGCAAGGAGCGTCCGGCCGTCCGGCAATGCACGCAACTGCTTCGGTAACGACCCGCCAACCCGCGCTCCCAATCCCCCCGCGAGAATAACGGCTATATTATATCTTGCTATACTAAGCATCTCATAACATTTACTGACCAACAGGCACTGACCAACATTTACTGATTAACAGGTACTGACCAACATTTACTCACCAACGGCGGCTCCGCCGCCCAAAATCCTGTCCGTCATCTCCCTTATCGCACCATGACCGCCTGTACCGGTCAGGTGCAGGATATGCGGGATGGCTTGCACCTCGGGACGGGCATTGGCAGGACAGGCGGCTACACCCACCGCCTGCAGCAAATCCATATCGTTGATGTCGTCACCCACATAGCAGACATCCTCTAAACCGATACCCAATTCGTCACATATCTCGCGGCACGCGTCTAACTTCGAACGGAAAGGTAACTCCTGCCCCTCCCCATGAACAGGAGCATAGCGCAGAACGGAGGTCTTGTCCTTGACGCGACCTACGCCCATATAGAGGTAATCAATATCCAGCTTGCGCGCACGGTGAAGCACAATAGCCGTCGTCTCTGAGGTCAGGATGCCCGTAACTATGCCCACCTTGCGCAACTGTACTATACCCATACCGTCATAGACGCAAAAGCGCTTGAGCTCATCGCCGTTAGCACTATAATACATACCACCGTCCGTCAGACAGCCGTCCACATCGGTGAGAAAAAGCTTAATCTGTTTCATCTCGTTATCGTTCTGCCCGCATGGGGTTGTGTAAATAATCGTCATAAGCAAGCCGTATACCGTCCTCTAACTCGGTCTTGTATCTCCAACCAAGCGCAGTCGCTTTGCTGACATCCAAGAGCTTACGCGGCGTGCCGTTCGGACGCGTCGCGTCCCACTCAATGCGACCTGTGTAACCAATCACCTTTGCCACTAACTCCGTCAACGCGCGGATAGTAAGCTCCTTACCCGTACCGGCATTGACCGTCTCGCTACCCGAGTAATGGTTCATGAGATAAACGCAGAGATTAGCAAGGTCATCTACATACAGGAACTCCCGCAGCGGCGAACCGTCACCCCAACAGGTGACACTATCCAAACCACGCTCTTTCGCCTCGTGAAAACGCCTTATAAGCGCCGGCACAACATGACTGTGCTCCGGGTGATAATTGTCGTTAGGACCATAGAGATTAGTCGGCATCACGGAGATATAATCCGTGCCGTACTGCCTGTTGAGATACTCGCAGTACTTCAACCCGCTGATCTTAGCGAGCGCGTACGCCTCGTTGGTCTTCTCAAGCTCACCCGTCAGCAGACAACTCTCCTTCATCGGTTGGGGAGCCAAACGGGGGTAAATACAACTGGACCCGAGAAACTCGAGCTTCTTGCAGCCATTGACCCATGCCGCGTGAATGACATTCATCTCAAGCACCATGTTCTCGTACATGAAATCCGCCAACGCGCTCTGGTTAGCCACTATGCCGCCGACCTTAGCCGCAGCCAAGAACACATACTCGGGTTTTTGGGCGGCGAAGAACGCCTCCACGGCTTCCTGGCGGCACAGGTCCAATTCTTTGTGGGTGCGGGTGATGATGTTCGTGTAGCCTTGTCGTTGCAGCTCGCGCACGATAGCCGAGCCGACCATACCGCGATGACCTGCTACATAGATTTTACTATCCTTATTCATATTGCGCCATATCGTGTTTGACCATAATCTTGACTAATTCCTCAAAGCGTGTTTTGGTGGGGTTCCAGCCGAGTAGCGTCTTGGCTTTCGTCGGGTCACCGCAGAGTTGCTCCACTTCCGTGGGACGGAAGAACTTAGGGTCTATCTCTACGAGTACCTTGCCCGTGCGGAGGTCAATACCTTTCTCGTCCACACCTTCACCTTCCCACCTCAGGTCTATCCCTGCCTCGTGGAAAGCGAGGGTGCAGAACTCCCTAACGGTATGCATCTCGCCGGTGGCAATAACAAAGTCCTCGGGCGTCTCGTGCTGCAGCATCAACCACATGCACTCCACATAGTCTTTCGCGTACCCCCAGTCGCGGCGAGCAGAGAGATTACCGAGATAGAGCTTGTCCTGCTTACCGTGCGCAATGGCTGCGGCTGCAAGCGTGATTTTGCGCGTAACAAAGGTCTCACCGCGACGCTCGGACTCATGATTGAACAATATACCGTTAACGGCAAACATGTTATACGCCTCACGATAGTTCTTCGTTATCCAAAAACCATACTGCTTCGCTACACCATAGGGGCTGCGGGGATAAAAGGGCGTGGTCTCACGTTGAGGTACCTCTTGCACCAAACCAAACAGCTCACTCGTGGACGCTTGGTAGATCTTCGTCTTGCGCTCTAAACCCAACATCCGCACTGCCTCCAAGAGGCGCAAGGTGCCGATAGCGTCCGCTTCCGCCGTGTATTCCGGCACATCAAAACTCACCTTGACATGACTCTGGGCAGCAAGGTTATAAATCTCGTCAGGCCTAATCTCACCGATGATACGGATGAGGGAAGAGGAGTCCGTCATATCACCGTAGTGCAGATTGATTGCCCGAGGCTTCTTCTGGTCCTTGAGCCACTCATTGAGGTACAGGTGCTCTATGCGACCGGTGTTGAAGGTCGAGGAGCGACGCAAAATGCCGTGCACCTCATACCCTTTATCCAATAAGAACTCCGCCAGGAAACTACCGTCTTGACCGGTGATACCCGTGATTAGTGCTTTTTTCATATCTGTAGAAATTTATCTGTCAACTTGTCCCAACTATATTTGCTTTTCTCCACCTGAATAGCCTTGGTAAAGGCTGCTTGTCTGTCGTTCGTGAAGTAATCCTCTATGGCCGCAGCAATGGGCATGGCGGCGGGTTGAACGGCATAACCCATTTCACCATGGTGAACAATCTCTCCCAAACCACCCACATCGGTGACGAGGATAGGCTTCTCGAAGTGAAAAGCCACTTGTGTCACACCGCTCTGGGTCGCAGACCGATAGGGCTGCACAACGAGGTCGGCTGCTCCAAAGTACTGCTTGATGGCACTGTCCGGAATAAACTCGTTCCGTACCGTCACTTGTTCACTCAGCCCCAAACGCACAATCTGCTGCCGGTACTGCTCCTCGTCTTCATAAAACTCTCCGGCAATAAGTAGATGTACATGTAAATCTTTCGACTTCAGCAGTGCCATTGCCTTGAGCAGAAGGTCTAAACCCTTGTAGGCACGCACGAGCCCGAAAAAGAGCAGGTACTTCTTCCGGCTGTCTAAACCTAATTGTCGGCAGGCTTCCGCCTTGGTCAGTCGCTCGCCGTAGTGGTCATAGATGGGGTGCGGGTTGACCTTGACGGGCTTGCCCGTCAGTTCAATCAAGTGCTTCGCAACACTGTGTGAGAGCGTCACAAAACCGTATTGACTCTTGAGGAACCCGGGCAGCAGCACGCGGTCTAATATACTCGGCTCATGGGCATAGAGATTATGCACCAACGCAATCCTTTTGCACCGTGGGTCTTGCATCTTGCAAATAGTGCGATACGCGGGAGCGAAAAACGCCATCCAGTAGCAGCAGATGAGGATATCGGGTTGCCATGCCCGTGCTTCGCGGGCTACCTTACGCCAGTTTAAGGGATTACAGGAATTGAGCTTGCGCTCGATGGTCAGTCCCTCAGGCGCGGGGTCTGACGAGTACTGGGTCTTGCCCGGAAAGAGGAACGACGGATACTGGAGCGTGAAGGTCCATAGTGCCACCTCGTGTCCCTCTCGCTGAAACTGCTGCGCGAGCCGCTCATTGAAGGTCGCCAATCCGCCACGATAGGGGTGTGCCGTGCCGATGATTAAAATCCTTGCCATCCTTGTGCCTTTAATTCAAGCTCCTCGCCGTTTCTGCCGATGAGCAGGGTTCCGTATTCCTTTTTGGTGGTATGTCCCACGAGGTACACATCCTCGATGGGCACAAGCTTCTCATAGTCGTTGATATCACATGTGAACAGCAGCTCATAATCCTCCCCGCCGTTTAGGGCGCAAGTCACGATATTAAGGTTCATCTCCTCTGCTACTTCCGCGGCTTGGATGTTAATAGGTATCTTATCTTCGTAGAGCGCACAGCCGACACCCGATTGAGAGCAGATATGCAGGAGTTCTGAACTTAGCCCGTCGCTAATATCCATCATAGCGGTAGGGTGTATACCGGCTTCTTTCAGTTTAGCGATAATATCCCGCCGTGCCTCGGGCTTGAGTTGACGCTCCAAGAGGTACTCCCTGTCCTTAAAGGCATCTATTTGGTCTCCCATAAGGGTCTCTGTGCCACGATAGGCGAGCCGCTCGCGTTCAAGTAGCTGTAAGCCCATGTAGGCAGTACCGAGATTCCCCGTAACGCAGATGAGGTCATGAACCTTCGCACCACTGCGGTAAACAACATCCTCCTGTTTGGCTTGCCCGATACACGTGATGGAGATAGTGAGTCCCGTCATGGAGGCGCAGGTGTCCCCACCGACGAGGTCAACATTATACCGCTCACACGCCAAGCGTATGCCGCTGTACAACTCCTCTATGTCCTCGACCTTAAAGCGTGATGAGATACCTAAAGCCACCACCATCTGGGTCGGTGTGCCGTTCATGGCGTACACGTCGCTGAAGTTGACCACTGCTGCCTTGTAGCCAAGGTGCTTGAGGGGCACATACTCGAGGTTAAAATGTATGCCTTCTAACAGCACGTCCGTCGTCACCAGTTGCACCATTTCATTGGGCATCTTAATTACGGCACAATCATCACCGATACCTTTTATGGTAGAGGTGTGTGTGTAGTTCATCTTCTCTGTCAGGCGTTTAATCAGTCCGAACTCGCCTAAAGTAGCTATCTCAGTCATCGTCATATATGCTATATGGGCGCAAATGTAGTAAATATTTTTGACATACACAAATTTATTTGCATTTTGCACGAAAAAGAGAGTGTTTTAGGGCGGCGGAGCCGCGATTTAAGGGCTGCGCCGTTTTAAGGCGGCGGAGCCGCCGTTGGGAAGTAAATGTTGGTCAGTAAATGTTGGGAAGAGAAAGTTAAAAGTTCGCCCGAAGGGCTAAAGTTGAAAGGATCCAGGTTCCCGGGAGACCAGGTGCCCTTTTTATTAGCTTCGCTGTTGGTTAGTGTCTGTTGGTTGTGCCTTAGGTGAGCGTTCGATAAGCGTTCGATAAGCGTTCGATTCGGGTTCATCGGCACTCGGTCCACACACTCAACTTTGTTGAGTAAGTGATAGACCTCCGTGCCGCGCCCCCTCTCCAAAAGACAACAGCTCGTGCTCACGAGTTCGCACTATGTCTTTTGGGTTGAACGCAGTAGCTCGCACTAGTAATGGTAACCGTGACGGAAAATTGACGGAATTTAGAAAGGAAAATGCAAAATGATTTAAAGATGCAAAATGCAAGATGCCGGTATAGCAAGATGAGGGCAGTAGCCATCGAGAGACCGAAGCCAGGTTCTCAGGAGACCAGGTGCCCTTTTTATTAGCTTCGCTGTTGGTTAGTAAATGTTGGTTAGTAAATGTTGGTCAGTAAATGTTGGTTAGTAAATGTTGGTTAGAGGTTGTTACCAGCGGAGGGTGAGTCCGAAATGTGCATTGATACCCGCTTGTGGGAAGAACCAGGCGTAGCCGTCCGCTGCACCGCCATTGCTGCAATACTTGGTATCGAAAACATTATTGATGAGACACCGCAATTCCAGCTGTGGGGCATTGGGGTTTTTAAACGGCAAGCGGTAACTGAGGTTGATGTTAGTGACCGTGTACGCATTGAGTCGCGCATATGTTTCCTCGTCATTGGTGAGATACTGTGCACTAACGACTTGGTTATTGATAATGCCCGTAAAGCCTGCTATATGGAAATTGAGGGCGTTATACGCCGTCCAATCGGGTGAGAAGGAGAGGGTGTTCCATTGGTTGTCAGAGACCTTCCATTGGTTACGTGACCAGACAAGATTGCCCTCGAGTGAGAGCCATTTGGTGAAATGGAAGGTATACTGCAGTTCAATGCCCGTTCGATAGGAGTTTGGGATATTGACGAGTATAGCGTAGTTATTGACATCGACCTGTCCTGTAGCCACCAATTGGTCTTTATAGTGCATGAAGTAGAGGTTCGCTCCGACAGAGCCATAGACCCCACTATTGCCAGTTTGAGCTTTTGTGAAAGCATAATTATAGCCTAGTTCATAATCGAGCAGCAATTCGGGTCGCGGTAGTGTGCGTTCTCCATAAAGTGCGTCGATGAAATTAGCGCGTGTTGGTTCGCGATTCGCCATCGCGAAGGAAGCGGTCAGTTGGTGGGAATGGTTGAAGTACTCCAGTCCCGCTTTAGGATTGACGAAGTGGTAGGTTTGTCGGATATCGAAAGGAATAGCAGGGAAGCCATAATCGAGGTCCCCGAACATATGGTGGTCCACGAGTCGGTACTGGATATCCTCATAGAGTGTCAGTCGTTCGTGCGGTCGCTGCAGGGGGTACTCCGAGAATCGGGCATAGATATTAGCGTCCCATTTTTGTCCCTTACCGAGATAGGTGTCCATGAGGGAGAGTGTACCCCAGTGGTTACAGGTATAGAATTGTCCGACGATCCCGAAGAGTGTGGACCATTTTTCGCCGAGGTACTGTGCTTGCATGTGTGCTCCTGCCGTATGGTTGGTTAGTCCGTCACGCGTTACTCCGGAGAAGCCCGTTGAGTCCGTGTAGAGGGCGTAGTCCGCCATTTCGTAGTAGCCTTGACCATAGGTATAATGTGCAATAGCGCGGAGCGACCAATGGGAGTTAAAGCGGTGGCGGATATGCAGTTGGGCATGGTGCTGGGTGTAGTTGTCCGTTTGGTCGGGATAAGGGATGGTTGCCGTTTGTCCTTGTGCGTCCACATAAGGGACTAATCCGGCAGGGTTGAAGCGTCGATTGGCAGCCATGGTTGTTTCATCAATGCCGTACCACGCCATGTAGGTTTTTTCCTTGCCGCCCAGCGCAAAGAGTGTGACCGTCGTTTGTGCACCGTTGGGTTGGAGTGGGGAAGTCCAGCCAATCTCTCCCTTGTAACTAAAGAGGTCGGAGAAGGCTCTGTCGATATAGCCGTCGCTATTGACTTTAGAGACTCTGCCTCCGAAGTGCCAATTGCCCTTTTTGCCGTATGCTTGGACGGACTCGCGGAAGGTGTTGTACATACCTCCTGTGAAGGCGACCTCGGCACGCACGGGTTGGTTTTCTAACTCCTTGAGGTCATAGAAAGCACTCATATTGAGGCTTGCGCCGAAAGCGCTGCTACCGCTGACAGACGCGCCGACTCCGCGTTGGATCTTGATGGAGGAGAGGTTGCTGCCCATGTCGGTCATATTGACCCAAAAGACCGTTTGGCTCTCGGGGTCATTGAGTGGCACATCGTTGAGAGTCATATTGATGCGGGTATGGTCTGTTCCGCGGATATGGAAGTAGGTGTAGCCTATGCCGAGCCCGTCATCACTGGTAGTGACGAGTGCCGGTGTGTTACTGAGGAGGTAGGGTAGGTTCTGGCCGATGTTGTCGACCTGAATATCCGCTGCGGTTTTCTCAATGACTTGGTTAGCAAAAACCTTGGGGGAACTGACCACCGTCACCTCCTCAAGCCAGAAGGGATTGTCTTGGGGGATAGAGTCCCAGTTTGTCTCTGCCCCAGCCGCGATTGAAATGCAAGATGCAAGATGCAGGATGCAAAATAATTTTAAAATGCAAGATCGGGATAAAAATACGTTTCTCATATGCTATTTGTTTTAGTTATCCTTTTTGGGGGGCACATGAGAAGCGTTACTCTTGTTCCGTTGGCGGCATTACCCGCCCACGTTCGTAGGGTATAATCTCAGCCTTTCAGCACCCCTATTGTATTGTATGTTGGTTATCGGTAGCTATCTCTACCAGGTGTTGTGGTGGTTTTCGTTGGTTTTAGTAGCGTTGTCCTTGCCTATTCGTACGCCGAAGCGGACGTACCAACTCCACTCCCACATATGGGAAGTTGGGACGGTTTTTGTGCGAATGAGGTTATTGAGTCCGAAGTCGTAGCCTGCTGTTAGCCTGAGTCTGTCCCACTCAAAACCCCCTCCGACCCCCAATTGGATATTCACCCTATTGAGTTCGGCCGAGGCGTAGCGGTCGTGCGGTGCGGTCCATACTCCTTGGTTATTGAGCCACGCTTCCGTTTCGGCAGTCAGTTGGTTCACTTGGGCATCGTATTGGCTGAGTCCAATCTGCAGTTGCGGTCCGCCATAGAAGAGAATGCGCCATTTTTTGGCGAGCGTCTGCTTATAATACGCGCGCACGGGTATAATAAGGTTATGTTCGTAGATGCGGTGTCCGATATACTCAACGGGTACGCCGTTGGTGTCGACAGGATTGATGACAGAGCGTGTCCCTGCCTGTTGTGCGCCATAGGAGAGTGCGTAGTAAAGCCCTGTTTCGATGCTGAAGCCGATAGGCAGCAGAAAATCCACTGCGAAACCTATTTGTCCGCCATGTAGGTAGAGATAGGATGTGACGGTGTCCGTTGAGTGTTGCCAGTTCTGGTTATATCCTGTTTCGACCCGCCACTCGACCCCGAACTTATAAGGTTCTTTTTTCTTTTGTATATCGCGTGTGGGGTCAAAGAAGTAACTATCTGCCGTCTGCAGGTCGGGTTGTTTGATCCCCTCTTGTGCCATTAAGGTCGTTGAAACGCCGATGAGGAGGGTTGCTATGACAAGAAGAAGTGATTTTTTCATCCTAAAAGTGCATTTTCGGCTGCAAAAATAGCAAAAAATATCGACATATCAAAAAAAAATACATTTTTTTGCTAAAAAATTTGGTCATATCAAAAAAAAGTACTACTTTTGCAGCGCTTTTCGGGCTCATTGAGATGCAAAATGCAAGGTGCAAGATGCAAAATGAAATGCAAGATGAAGTGAGGGGATGTAGGTGTGCAGTTAAGATATGGCCTATTCGTCTATCGGCTAGGACGACAGATTTTCATTCTGTAAAGAGCAGTTCGACTCTGCTATAGGCTACTGCAAGATGCTTTAAAGATGCAAAATGCAGAATGCAAAATGCAAAATGCTCTAAAGTTAAAAGTTGAAAGTTCGCCCGAAGGGCTAAGGTTGAAAGTTGGGCAGTAGCCGGTGGAGAGGAAGGAGCCAAGTTCCCGGGAGACTAGGTGCCCTTTTTAGAGGCCAGATGCTGTTACAATGCTACTAAAACAAAATACTAATTAAATACAATTAAGATGGCAAATCACAAATCATCTTTGAAGAGAATCCGCCAGACGGCGGCTCGTAAGCAACACAATCATTATTACGCAAAGACCACCCGCAATGCGGTTCGTGATCTTCGTGCAACGACTGATAAGCAAGCCGCAGCAGCTCAATTGCCTAAGGTTAATTCGTTGCTTGACAAGCTCGCCAAGCGCAACATCATTCACCGTAATAAGGCTGCCAATCTGAAATCCAAATTGGCAATCTACGTGAACAAGCTTGCGTAAGCTATTGATTATTAGATAGCAGCATCACGGCGTATGTCCTTCGACCATCGAGGGGCATTTTTTATCGCATCTAAAACCTCGTCTGCCCTATTGACTACTGTGAACATATTGTCACGGTGCACAGGGCGCATGAAGTGCTCGTTGACCATTTGGTCCAGGCAGCGGAGCAGGTTATCGTAATAGCCGTTGGTGTTCAGAATGACGATAGGTTTGGTATGCAAGCCGAGTTGCTTCCAGGTAAGGCACTCCAATAGTTCTTCGAACGTGCCGATTCCCCCCGGTAGTGCGACCATAGCGTCAACGCTTTTAGCAATAAGTGCTTTTCGCTCGTGCATGGTTTTGACCACGATGGTTTGTGTACTCATGTGGTTGTTCCATCCTTCGTTGACCATGAACTGCGGTATGACTCCGGTTATTGTGCCGCCATAGTTGACGACACCGCGACAGAGTGCCCCCATCAGGCCTATTCCTCCGTCCCCGTAATAGACCGCTACTCCTGCTTCGGCACACAACCTGCCGAGATGCTCTGCTTCCTCGTAATAGTGCTTGTCGGCCTGATTGGACGATGCACAATAAACTGCTATAGTCATAATTATCGTATTTTTTGGTGCAAAAGTATAAAAAAATTTGGTCATCTGCAAAAAAAAGTATATATTTGCGCCCTAAATTGGAAAAAGATGGCCGTTGTTATCAAAACTGTTGAAACGAAGAAAGAGTTGCGTCTCTTTGTGCAGTTTGCTAATAAGCTTTATAAAGACTGCCCCTACTATTGTCCGAGTTTAGACATGGACGAGTTTGCTACCTTCAATGCGAAGAAGAACCCGGCTTTGGAGTTTTCGGAGTTCAAGCTTTTTCTTGCCTATCAGGGTAAAGAGGTGGTAGGTCGCGTAGCAGCGCTCATCAACCATCGCGCCAATGAGACTTGGAACTACAAGCATGTGCGGTTTGGCTGGATAGATTTTATTGATGACAAGGAAGTGTCCAAAGCCCTGTTAGATGCCGTAGCGGCTTATGGTCGTGAGAAAGGTATGACGGAGATGAACGGACCGGTGGGCTTTACCGATTTTGATAAGGAAGGTGCTCTTGTGGAAGGATACGACTACTTGGCTCCGATGGCGTCACTCTATAACTATCCTTATTATATAGAGCACTACAAGTCCTATGGGCTCCGGAAGGAAGTGGATTGGATAGAGTTTCTCATTACTCCTCCTGCGGAGGTTCCGGAGCGGTATGCGCGGGTAGATAAGATTGTGAAGGAGCGGTTCCACCTGCATGTCCATAAGCTCCACTCTGCCAGGGAGTTACTGCGCGCTTATCCGACGCTCGAATACTTCGATGTGTTGGACGCCGCGTATCAGAAACTCTATAACTACACCCCGATGACCTATCGGCAGAAGAAGTATTACTCCGACCTGTACTTTAGGCTCTTGAACTTTGATTTTGTATCCATTGTGGAGAATGAGAAGAACGAGATAGTGGGTGTTGGTTTGGGCATGCCGGATATCTCTAAGGCCTTGCGCAAGTCGAAGGGTAAACTTTTCCCATTCGGGTGGATAAGAGTCTTGCGAGCCTTGAAAGCCAAGCAGATGGAGCACTTTGACCTATTGCTGATAGGTGTTCGGCCGGATTATCAGGATAAGGGTGTGACGGCGCTCATTTTCAATGAGCAGATACCCTACTACCGGAAGTATGGTATCAAGGAAGTGGAGACGACCTCGATTTTGGAGACCAACACGAAGAACCAAGCTAACTTTGCGATGTTTGAACACATTCAACATAAACGGCGTCGCGCCTATATCATGCCGTTATGACCAGGAGCGATGTAGTCAAACTTAATCGTGAGCGTTTGGCCGTTTATCTGACGAAGAACGGTTATCGTCACACCAAGGAGCGTTATACCATTTTGGAGCAAGCATGCCTCTTGAACCAACCCTTCTTTATGGATGAGCTGATTGCGGTGGCCGAGTCGCTCCATATAACGCGGGCGACGGTGTACAACACCATGCCGCTTTTGCAGGAAGCCCGCTTGGTACATTTGCTCGGTAAGCAGTACCACCAAGCTGGCGGAGCACAATACGAAGTGGTCGGGGCGAAAAACAACCACATGCAGATCATCTGTGCACGGTGCGGACGAGTGTCTGAGTTCCGAGATGTGGCACTGACGAACCTGCTTAAGTCAAGGAAATACTCCAACTTCGACATGCAGCACTTTTCGCTCTATGTCTATGGGGAGTGTAAAGTTTGTAAAAAGAGAATATAGTATGTATTGGATCATTTTTATAGTAGTATTGATAGCGAGCATGTTAGTTTCGGGCTCGTTAGAAAGGAAGTTTAAGAAGTACTCTCAAGAACCTTTGCCTCTCACCGGAAAAGAAGTGGCAGAGCGTATGTTGCGCGACAACGGTATTGATGATGTCCGCGTGACATGCACGCCCGGGCACCTCACCGACCATTATAACCCTTCCGATAAGACAATCAATTTGTCCCAATCGGTTTATAACTCAGCTTCTGTGGCCGCGGCAGCTGTTGCTGCTCATGAGACTGGGCATGCTCTTCAACACCAAGCCGAGTATGCGCCATTGCAGATGCGCTCGGCTCTGGTTCCGGTGGTCAATTTTGCCAACCGCTGGATGATGTGGGTTATTTTGGCGGGAATGTTGATTTTTGAGTCTTTTCCGCAACTGTTGTGGGTAGGCATAGCGCTTTATGGTCTGACGACGCTCTTTGCGTTTGTGACCCTTCCTGTGGAGATTGATGCCTCGCGCCGCGCCGTCAATTGGCTTGAGGTGGCGGGGATAACCAACGCTGAGACCACGCCCATGGCGGCGTCTGCCCTGCGCTCCGCAGCGTACACGTATGTTGTAGCCGCCCTGTCGTCATTAGCATACTTAGTGTACTTGATTGCCGGCGCGTCCCGCGATTAGGACAGACGATTAGGTACATACGGCCTCGTAGCTCAATTGAATAGAGTGTCAGATTCCGGTTCTGAAGGTTGAGGGTTTGAGCCCCTCCGAGGTCACGAAAGCTCCAGCCCGTCAGGGCTGAAGTTTGTTCGGAGTCTGCTCCGAGGTCACGAATGCTTCGTTGGGTCACATTTCCCCACTTTTAGGGATTGCATATCTCGCGCAAAAGTAGTAATTTTGCGCGATTTTAATA
>ERZ842401.1780-NODE-1780-length-29874-cov-12.936115_pt1 | contig 29874 bp, 23 predicted proteins | sample MGYA00521270_ERZ842401 | MGnify/ENA primary metagenome ERZ842401 (study PRJEB31892, sample SAMEA3878208) | bioreactor metagenome | biome: Moose rumen | place: Sweden | collected 2011-10 | study: EMG produced TPA metagenomics assembly of the PRJEB12797 data set... | reverse complement strand
AAGTGAATTACAGCGCGCTTTCTCTTTCGTAAGAAACACCTTACAGTTTTGTAAGTAGGCATAGCCTGTTTTTCAAGAGCATAGCCTGTTTTATAGGCATAGCCTATTTTTTCAAAATGCAGGGCGTGCTTTTCAGAATGCAGGACGTGCATTTGCAGAGAACTAGGCTAGTTTCTGTTTAAAAGTAGGCTACTTTCTCCCTAAAACTAGCCTACTTTCTTCTTGAAACAGGGCTACTTCACACTCAAAACAGGTTTACTTTTAAAAAATGCAGAGCCTACATATACATAAAACAAGGTCTTTTTTTGTCGAAATAAAGACCTTGTCGCTGCCTGAGAAAAATAAAACTGTAGCTTTTTTGAAAAAGAGGCTATGACTCCTTCTCTTAAATCATTTCTTGGAAATCGAGGCGGCGTGTGCTTATGCTGATTAAAAGCCCGATACAAATCATCGCCGTCCAAAGCGACGAACCGCCATACGAAAGGAATAAAAGCGGAATACCCGTGATTGGCATTATGCCCATAACCATTCCGACATTAACAACGAAATGAAAGAACAACATTCCCAGAATTCCTGCCGAAATGTAGTAGCCATAATCATTCGTTGTAGAACGGATTATGTATAAAATGCGAATGAGGATTAAGAAATACAACACAAACACCACACAACAGCCAACAAAGCCGAGTTCTTCTGCTAAAATGCTAAAAATAAAATCGGTGCTTTGTTCTGGCAAAAACTTTCCGTGGCTCTGCGGTCCTTGCAAAAAGCCTTGCCCAAAAAGGCGACCAGAACCGATAGTGATTTTTGACTGAATTATATTCCAGCCCGAACCGCGCGGGTCAATAGACGGGTCAATAAAGACGATAAGGCGAGAAATCTGATACGGCTTTAAGACCTTTCCTGCCGCCACAGAAGCAAGGAGCGCAAAGACGAATACGCCGAAAATACACGCAAGCCAAGTATAGTAGCGGTTTCTAAAAAACATACGCGCAAGAAGAGCAAGAATCATAACAAATGCAAGAACTGTCGTAACCAAAAAACGCAATTTCATATTTGTAAGGATTTGCAAAACAGGAATTGAGCTTTTGAAAATCTCCGATTCCCAAATCGGCAAAACCGTAAATATAATCATAAGCGAACCAGCAGAAACAAGAATTAGCAGATAGACAAGAGGTATGTTCGCAATAAAGCACATCGCCAAAAAAATAGGGATATACACGCTAGACGTTCCGAGGTCTGGCTGAAGCAATATCAAGCCCATAGGAACAACAAGAATTAACGTCGCTTCAATAAATCGCTTTCTCGGCGGTAAACTTGTCGTGCGCTCAAGGAAACACGCAAAAGAGAGAATAAACAGGATTTTGCAGAACTCGGCAGGCTGAATACCCAATCCACCAAAGCCAAGCCAGCTTCTCGCACCCTTAACGTGCTTTCCAAAGATAAGCGTGAAGACAAGTAATCCAATCATAAGGGCATATATTTTGCGCGCGTGATGATAAAAAAAGCGATAATCGAAAATCGCCACAAACGCCATCATTCCAAGTCCTGTAGAAGCCCAAATAATTTGCTTTATGTATTCTTTTGAAACGGACACACCCGACGCGTTAAAACTTGATGAGTAAATAAAGAAAATGCCCATCGTAACCAAAAGCAACACGCAGAGAACAAGAAACACATCAAATACAGAAAATGACCTCGATTTCATTCATCAACTCCCCTTTACTATTCTCTACGAACGTTTGTTTTCATCAAATAGCGGAATCCCAAAGTCGTGATAGCTTCCTCATACGTCTGACCAGAGAAAATACCCTGCAAAATAATATTGGTACAATATGGAGCCCACCATTCCCATTCGTTCACCGCTTCAACCAATGTTACAACGATAACTTGCTGCTCCACAGGTGCATCAAACGGCGCATAAGCCACCATCCATGAATGCCAATGGTCTTTTCCGTAGCCGTTGACCTCCGCAGTTCCTGTTTTGCCTGCTATCTGAATATACTTATTGTGCATTGGGTATTCTGCAGAACCGTCTGTAATGGTGTAGCGAAGTGCGTTTTGAACTTCTTTCCAAACAGATTTATCAACGTTCGATTGCAGCATAACTTCTTTTTCCACCGTTTGTATCACTTCAGAATCTGCTCCGTGCGCACGAACTTCCTTTAATAAATGCGGTTTATACACAACACCGCTATTGCAAACCATAGCCATCATATCTGCAACGTGAAGAGGCGTTACAAGAGTATAACCTTGCCCGATAGACATATTCATTGTGTCGCCGTCTACCCATTTTTCGTGATAGCGACGCTCTTTCCATTGCGCAGTCGGCACGAAGCCTTCTTTTTGCGACGGCAAATCGATTTGCAGCGACTGACCAAAGCCAAACTCTTTTGCATAACTCGCAATACTATCCACGCCCAAAAAGTCGCGTCCTATAATCCAATAATACACGTCGCAAGATTGTGCAAGACCATTCTTTAAGTCTAGCCAGCCGTGTCCAGGATATTTTTTGTGACAATTAAATACGCGTCCGCCGTAGACAATGCGCCCAGAACATTCGATAGTTTTGCTCGACGGAAAGACTTTTTCAGAAAGCATTGCAGTAGACATAATCGTCTTGAAAGTCGAAGCAGGCGGATATTCTGCGTCTACAACACGATTCAAAAACGGCTGATTCTTTTGTTTTGCAATTTCTTGATACTTTGAAGAAGATTCATCGCTGTTAAAAATATTTGCGTCAAAATAGGGATACGATACCATCGCCAATATCTCGCCGCTTGCAGGCTTCAAGACAACAGATGCCCCTACTCTTTGCCCTAATGCCTCTTCCGCCAATTTCTGAATACGAGAATCTATTGTAAGCACAAGGCTTTTTCCGCTCTGCGGAGGCACAATCACAGGCTTTGCAGACAATATTCTTCCCTTTGCGTCTACTGTCCAGCTTTCAGAGCCTTCCACACCTTGCAAAAGGCTATCATATTGTTTTTCAATACCGCTTTTTCCGATGATAGAGTTTTCTTTGTATCCCTTGTTATACATCAAGTTTATTTCGTCTTTTGTGATGTTACCAATATAGCCCAAAACATGCGAAATCGAACCTGTTTCAACATAATATCTATTCGGTTTAGACCGCCACGACACACCTGGCAAATCATAACTATTTTCAGCAATGTCAGATATTGTTTCAAACGGAATATTTGCTTTTATCTCTAGCAAAGAAAAAGAATTGCGCACAGGGCGAATCTTCTTGTCGATATCCGATTTCTTCATTCCAAGAAACAATGCCAATCGAGATATTACAGTATCATATCGCTCCGTTGGTATATTAGCAGGAATAACGTCAACAGCGAAAGAATCGATATTTACAACAAGCGGATAATCCACATTTCTATCATAAATTTCGCCCCTCTGCGCAGGAAGAGTGCGGATTCGGCTAGACATATTTTGCGATTGTTTGCGATATTTTTCGCCTTCAACAACCTGCATAGAAAAGAGCTTTAACAAATACAGCGTAAACACAGCAACAATAATGCCAGCAAGAACAAGCATTTTGCCGTTTTTTTCAGCCGAGCTTAGCGATGTTCTTGTCGATTCTAAATCAAGAATCATATATCGCTCTCCGCAATAAGCATATAACTAAATAAATCAAGAAACTTAAATATTATTGGGGCTAGCACCGCATTTGCAACAAGCTCAAAATAAAACGAAATTGAAGATGGGTCATAAGGAAGTACTATCGATGGATAAAACAAAGCCGTAAACCACATAAGAAAGTATTTTGCGATTGTCATCACAATGCCAAGCAGTACAGGAATAAAAAAACCGTTTGCATTTAATGTTCTGCTAAAAAATCCTGTACAGTAGCCAATTATCACTCGTATAAGGCAATTTAATCCAAATGGCGATGAACTTAAAAAGTCTAAAAACACTCCAGATACCGCGCCAGAAGCCTCTCCAAATCCCTTGCCATTTCGCATAGATAAATACAGAACTACTATAAGCAACAAGTCTGGTACTGCAGGTAAAATCAATATATTAGATAATATAGCAGACTCAAAAAGCGCAAAGCATAACAATACAATTACTGCGGATAAAAAAGAACGAATCATTGCACATCAACCCTCGTAACATTAGGAGCAGATTGGTCAACCACAATCACAGTTTCCAAACGTGCAAAATCTATAATAGGCGCAATCTCAATAGAAAGCGAAGAATCATAATCAAGCGGCGATACACTAGAGATTGTTCCTATTGGAATATCGCGCATATAATTATCATTTTCACCAGAGGTTACAACAATATCACCATCTTGAATATCATTTTGCAATTTATTTCGAATATATTGCAGCGAAAGAGTACCATCTACAGCTCCCATTCCTGTTGCAAGCCCTATATCACGGGTTTTTTGTATACGAGCAGAAATATTGCATTGTGTAGAATAAAGAGGCATAATCATACTAGTAGAATAACCTACTGTAACAACTTTTCCGACAATACCGATATTGCCATTTTGAACAGCAATTACAGGCATATTTTTTCTAATGCCGTTCTTACTGCCTCTATCGATTGTTAAAGAGCTGTATGTATTGTTTACATCGCGTGCAATTATCTGCGATACAATATTACGTTGGTCAATGCTACGCGAAAAATCAAGCTGTTCCCGAAGTCTTTCATTTTCTTCTCGAATCTCAACATTGTTACGACGCATATACTCGTAATCTTTTAATTTTTCTGAAAGCTCTTCATATTTTTTCTTTAGGTCAGCCAATTCCTTCACAGAATTCACAGAATCAACTACAGTATCCGAAACAATATAGACATATTTGCTCATTGTAGACATCACAGTAAATCCAATTCTGTTGAAATCTAAAAGAAAACCACCTGAATTCATTGCCAACACTATCCCAGAACTTATGACAAGAACAACAAGCATAAATTCAGATACATGCTGCAAAAACCAGTTTTTTCTGTGAAACGCCATAAAAGAAGACTCTAGTCGTTGAGATTATCGTAAATAGAACGGTCAGAAGACATATCACGAAACAATTCAAAAGCCTGACCTGCACCAACTGCAACACACTCAAGCGGCTTTTCAACAAGAATGACAGGAACTCCAGTTTCTTTTGAAATAAGCTTCGGCAAGCCTTTTAACATAGACCCGCCACCAGTCATAACAATTCCACGCTCCACAATATCAGCCGCTAACTCAGGAGGAGTCAATCCAAGAGTTCTTTTTACCTCTTCTACAATTTCATTGATTGTATCTTTAAGAGCTTCGCGTACTTCTACAGAGTCCACTTCCAAGCGACGTGGCAATCCTGTAATTGCATCATTGCCACGAATTTCCATTTTTTCGATTGTCTTATCAGGAATTGCATTACCGATTTCAATCTTGAGTCTTTCTGCCATTCTTTGTCCAATAATCAAGTTATGAACAGAACGAACATGCTTTATAACAGCCTCATCAAACTCATCACCGCCAATACGGATTGAGTTCGTAGTAACCATACCGCCAAGGGAAATGACGCTAACTTCCGTAGTTCCGCCACCAATATCGCAAATCATATGACCAGCTGGCTCATAAATAGGAATCTGAGCACCAATTGCGGCTGCAAGCGATTCTTCAATAACTTCGACTTCCTTTGCACCAGCTTTCAATGCAGCTTCAATTACAGCTCTTCGCTCAACTTCTGTGATACAGGACGGAATACCAATTTTCATTCGCGTTGACTTTATAATCTGATGGCGAGGCACAATTTTAGAAATAAAATACTTTATCATCTTTTCCGTGCTGTCCATATCTGCAATAACACCATCAGCAAGCGGACGAATAGCAATGATATTATCAGGAGTTTTCCAAAGCATTCTTTTCGCTTCTGCACCAACTGCAACAACGTGCTTTGTTCCCTTTTCTACAGCCACAACAGACGGCTCATCAATTACTATTCCCTGCCCTCGCACATAAACAAGAGTGTTACATGTGCCAAGGTCAATTCCAATATCCGTAGAAAATCTATCCCAGAAACCCATATGTATAAATCCCCCCGACTTATTTATAACTATTCATTTTGTTCAAAGCACCTGCATGATTTACCTGAATTCGCAATGCTTTGCGCCATTCAGCACGCGCTTTTACCAAATCACCTTCTTTCTCATACGTTACACCAAGCCCATAATACGCATCTGCACTATTAGGCTCTTTTTCTAGGATAGCTTCAAAAATCTTCCTAGCGTCTTCATACTTTTCGTTATCAATATAAATCTGACCTAGTAAAGTCTGACTTCGTAAAATGAGTTCTTCATTTTGACTTACTGAATTCACTCGAAATAAATACTGTACAGCTGTTTTAGGCTGACCGCTTTTATAATACTGCTCCGCTATAGACATTAAAAGCACATCTGATTCACGCACACTCAAAGCCTCGGTAAAAGCAGCAATACTTTCTTGCAAGCGGCCTAAAGCAGAATAACTTAATCCTAAGTACTCAGGTATATCATCGGCTTCATATCCATAATTTTTAGAAGCAAGTAAATGTTCTATAGCTAAATCGGAATAATAATGATAAGATGATAGTACATTTTTATAAAAATATGATTTTCCAAGCATATATTCTAACTGTGGCACGGCAGTAGTTTTTGCATCTTGCAATACAATTCGAATATCGTTTATAGCCTCATCTAATAACTCTTGCGCATTTGCATTATCTGTTGAAGCAACAGCCAAATAAAAGGCGGCATACCCTTGAAACATCAATGCTGTTTTATTAAATCTATCTGTTTCCAAAAATTGAGTAGCTGTTTCATGGACAATCTTATAATTCTTATTATTCCATTCATCATATAAAACAGTTAGAGGAGTAGAAGAATGTTTTTTTGTTTCTATTATGCTTTTTAAGAAATAAGCAGCAACAGAAAGGACACCGACAATAAAAACGAAAATAAAAAGTTTTAATACGATTCTTCTTTTTCGCTTTGCGACAGTACGCTGGGCAGCTTTCATTTTCATCGTCCGCATTCTTTCTTAACCACTATGAAAAAATAAAAAAGGAAGTAGAATAAGCCGAGTTCTGTCACATCAAAAGATGTGTATTCATCTATCCAAGAAAAACGGTTACCCATTTTCTTTAGCAATCTACCCGCAGCGTCGGTTCGGAATACCATTCTGCTTCTTGATTTTGCTCCAAATGAGGTTTACTTTTGCCACTTCTGTTACCAGTCGTGCGGTAGGCTCTTACCCCACCTTTTCACCCTTACCTATCTTTCAACAGGCGGTTATTTTCTGTAGTACTGTCTGTCAGATTCGAGAAAAACTTCTCCTATCTGCCTGGTTATTATCCAGCATTTTTTCCGAAGGAGCCCGGACTTTCCTCACTGCATTAAATTATCATCAACTTAATGCAGCGCGAATACCTACTTCCTTTTGTTCTAACCTTAACTAATCTTGTTCTTCGGATTCAAAAGATTCTCCATCTGAATCCTCGTCCAAATCCTCATCTTCCTCATCAGAGAAATCTTCGTCCAAATCATCATCGTCATCGTCAAAGAATTTCAAATCTGCAAGGCTACCAGTATCTGCAAGCTGTAAGCTCTCATCATCTTCTGCAGGAGCTTCGTAGAACAAAATACGGCTACAATAAGGACAGAACATAACTTTCTCGCCCTTGCGTACTTCATTTGCAAACTGTGCAGGCAAAATCATATGGCAACCACTGCATACAATTCCCTTCACAGAAACGATACCTTGGCGATTCCGCTTAATAATGCGCTCAAACTTCAATCTTGTTTCAGGGTCAATTCCGTCCGCTAACTCTTTTTCTTTAGCTTCCAACTCTTTCAAAGAAGCATTGTACTCATCGAGTTGCTTTTGTATAGATGCACGACCTTCTGCAATGCTGTTTTTCTGATTCTCAATCATTTCTTCAGCCATTTTGAGATCAGTATCTAGCTCGTCCATTTTCTTTTCTTCTTTTATAAGCTCACTTCGGATTTCAGCCTCTTTAGCCTTAGCATCAGCAATTTGCTTTTCCAAAGAATCATATTCACGATGTGTCGTGATATTATCCATACCGCGCTCGCCATTTTCACGAATAGCTTCCTGCTCAGCCAATTCAGCCTTTAAATGAGCAACAACAGCACGAACTTCTTCAAAAACACTGTTCTTCTTGAGAAACTCATCTTGGAGTTTGGTCAACAAAACACCTTGCTCATCGAGCAATCTAGGTGCGTCAGAAATCTTTGTTTCTAAATCATACTTTTCAGCTAAGATATCTTGAAGTGCTTTCAATTTTTCGAAAACTTCATTCATTTCCATAAGAAGAACCTCTTAAATTTTCTGTGTAAGCAAATATATATCAAAAAAAGATTATTGTCTAGGAGATATTGCACTCCTAGAACAAATAATAATCATATTTCTATGTAATCTCGAAGACCAGACGCACGGCGAGGATGGCGAAGCCGACGCAAAGCCTTTGCTTCTATCTGCCTAATTCTCTCCCTTGTAACATCGAAGTAAAGCCCCACTTCCTCCAATGTCAAAGAATATCCGTCATCAAGACCAAATCGCATTTTTAGAACTTCTTGCTCTCTTGAAGGCAAAGTGCCAAGAACAGAACGAAGCTGCTCTTGCAACAAAGTATATGCTGTCTGTGTTGCAGGATTTTCCACTTCTTTGTCTTCGATGAAATCTCCTAGCAAACTATCTTCTTCTTCTCCGATTGGCGTTTCAAGAGAAATAGGCTCACGAGCAACATTCTTTACCTGCTTCACCCTTGCTACAGGCCAACCAAGCTGCTGTGCAATCTCTTCATCATTAGGCTCTCGACCTAATTTCTGCATAAGTTGCCTGCTTTCGCGAACAACTTTATTTATTTGCTCAATCATATGAACAGGAACACGAATTGTGCGAGCCTGGTCAGAAATAGAGCGAGTAATAGCCTGTCGTATCCACCAAGTAGCATACGTTGAAAATTTGTATCCCTTGCGGTATTCAAATTTCTCTACCGCTTTTATCAAGCCGATATTACCTTCTTGCACCAAATCAAAGAATTGCAATCCTCTATTTGTATATTTCTTTGCAATCGATACAACAAGACGCAAGTTCGCATTGATAAGGCGATTTTTTGCCTGCTCCATCATATTTCTGCCGCGCTGAATTTCTTTCGCCATCTCGCGAATCTCTGCAACAGAATTCTCAAAATCAAACTCAAGCTTGCGCAATCTGCGTTCAATCTTTTGAATTTGCGTGTAAATATCGCGGATAGTATCTGCTTGCAAAGAAAGTGTCGTTTCAAGTTTAACAGCTTCAGAGCGAATACCAAGTTTTCGACCAATATTGCGAAGCTCAGCAGAATCTGTAATACGCAGTTCCTTCATAAGTTTTTCGCGCTTACGCTCATAAACACCAATTTTTTGAGTAGCGTCGATGAACTTATTGCTAAATCGCTCAATCTCTTCTGTTTGGAAATTGACATTCTGCAACTCTGGCAAAATCTTCTTTCTCAACTTTGCAAGTCCTTCATCGCCAGAAATATCTTGAGAAGAGTCTGTTTCAAACAGTTGCTTTTTCAGCTGCATATATGCTTTTATTTCTGTCCAAACAGGCTTTAAATTAGAACCATAACAACTTCTAAGACGACGTTTTTCTGCCATCTCTTCATTAAGCTCTTTTCGGGCTTTTCCAGAATCGTGCAAATCGATTTTAGTAAAGGCTTTCTGCCCCACCGCATAGAATTCAGGGATAATCATTCCAGAGTGTTTAATAACATCTTTGATGATATTTTCTCCACTTTCCATTTTCTTAGAAAGTGTTACTTCCTGTTCTGCGGTCAAAAGATTCTCTTTGCCAATTTCTCTCAAGTACAGTCTTATAGGGTCGTCAACATTTGAATCTTTGTCATTAGAAACAAGTCTGTGTCTTCCGTCAAGCTTTTCTTCATCTGCTACAACTTCAGCTTCATCATCTTGTTCATCATCATCTTGTTCATCATCTTCATCATCTAAATCAGGTTCTTCTTCCATTATCTGGATATTATTATCCGAAAGAAGCTGAAGAACTTCTTCCATTTCAGGAGAATTAACGAAATCTGGCGTCAGTATCTCCATAATTTCGTCCCAAGAAAGAACCTGCTTATTCTTACCGACTTCTAGCAAGCGTTCTATCGCAGGATTCGATGATTCAAGTTCTTGATTCATTTTCTACCCTTTCATCGTTTCAATCAGTTTGTCAATGTTCATCTTCTCTTTCAAGAGATTTTGCAACAATACCTTATCTTCATCTGAATCAAATCGCAGTGAGCCAATTTTTGCACCAAGCTCAATTTTTTTTCTCTCCAGACTTCTTTTCCTTAAAAAAACAAAACTGTCCTGTACAGCCTTTGCCGTATTTTTAGAGAACTCACCGACACTTGTCGTTTCAACAATCGGTTGTTGCAGCTCTGTATCACATCTGGACAATATATTTTCTAAAGAAAGATTACCACTGTTACTACAATCCTTAAGAACGGTGAACAACTTTTTAGCAGAAGCATCTTCAAAATCATCTTCTGTTAACTGTTGTATTATGTTCGAAGCACTCGAAATATCAGAAATTATCGCAAATAACGCCCGTAGTTCCTGACCTATCTTTACTTGGTTATCAGCAGAATCTACCCTTCTATCACTCTGATTTTCCAGCCCCATTTTTTTATTCAATTTTCTAGAAGCAAAATCCTTTTTTGCAGCCTCCATATTGAGATTAAAAACCCTACACAGTTGCTCTAAACTAGCTGTTTTCTGCACGCTAGACTGTAAAGCATCTATATAGGTAAAAAACTCAGAGGCAGCACGGGTTTTACCGTCAGGAGTATTCTTTGAATACTTATTCAACAATTTCGACAAAAGATACTCATTATCTATTATGGCGTTTTTTACATCGGCTGTCAAGGCATCAACACCAAAATCTCGCATAATATCAGCAGAATCTTTACCTTGCTTTAATTGAATTACCTTTACCGTCAATCCTTCTCGTCTGCACATCAAAATGGCTCGCTCTGTTGCCTTTTGCCCAGCCTCATCACTATCAAACGACAAAAGAACAGTTGTAGCAAATCGCTTTATCATCTGCACTTGCTCTATCGTCAATGCTGTTCCAAGCGGAGCTACCGCATTTGTAAACCCACATTGATGATACGCAATCGCGTCCATATATCCTTCGCAGAATATCACTTCTTTTGACTGCGAGATACTTTGCTTTGCCATATCAAACGCAAACAATATTTCGCCTTTTTTATACCATGGCAAATCTGCAGAGTTTATATATTTTCTGTCGTTTTCATCTTTTGGGTGCAACAATCTTCCCCCAAACGCCACGACTCTCCCCTTTCTGTCGCGAATGGGAAACATAAAGCGGTCTACATAAATCGAATACTCAGCATATTTCTTGCTAAATAATCCCGACCCTGCTAAAAACTCATCGCTAAACCCCTGTTTCTTTAAAAACCTATGTAGCCAACGAGGGTCGTTCGGACTCCACCCAAGATTAAACTTTCTCACCGTTTCTAATGTAAGCCCACGGTCAAGTATATACTTTAGCGCAAACTTCCCGCCCTCTTTATTCGTTAGCAAATAGTTAAATGCGCCTGCAACCCTTGTATACAACTCTATATATTGCTCTCGCCTTTCATATCCCTTATCAATAACTGGAACAGTTCCGTCATCATACGAGATTTCAACATTTGCCTTTTTTGCAAGCTCTGCCAATGCTTCCATATACGGCAATTTGTTGTATTCCATCATAAACGTTATTGCATTTCCGCCTGCATGGCAGCCAAAGCAATAATAGAATTTTTTTACTGCTGATACAGAAAACGACGGTGTTTTTTCGTGATGAAACGGACAGCACCCCCAATATGTATCGCCGCGAGAAGATAAATCACAATATTCGCCGATAAGAGAAACAATATCTGTCCTTGCTATAATTTCATCGATACACGCCTTTGAAACATGCCCTGCCATTTATCACTTAGCCGCCTTTGTCGTGTATGTGATATTGACATTCGCATGTTCATCAAACGTTTCACTAAAAGTATGCCGCCCTTCTTCTACATTCGTGAGCCTAAAATAATAGTAATTCGTTTTTGCAGGCTTTGCGGCAGCCTTTAATGCTACAAAACCAGGATTTGAGATAGGAGAAGGAGGCAGTCCTTTTTCCCTGTATGTATTATACGGACTTTCTATCCACAAATCCTTATAATGAATTACATCAGGGTGTGGCAAGCCCTCTATTTCCGTTATAATATATTCAATCGTCGCACAAGATTGCAACCGTATCTCTTTTGCAAGGCGGTTCACAAATACACTTGCAATAACAGGAGCTTCCTCTGCAACTCTATATTCTCTTTCTATTATAGAAGCTAAAATAACTTTGTCGTATAATTCGGCACGCGACAGCGAAGAAAATTCTTCTATATCATTTATATGTGAAAAGAAATTATCTACCATCATTCTCACAACACTTTCGCTTTGCATATCGCGCACAAAAAAATACGTATCTGGAAACAAACACCCCTCTAATGAAGAAGTTGCAAAACCGTAATCGTTAATTATGTTTTTATCGTTTACGCTTGCTATAAAATCTTCTTTAGAACACACATTGTGATTTTCAACAATCTGCGCTATTTTCGACAGCGTTATCCCCTCTGGAAAAACAACGATAATATCTTCTTGCTTACCAGTCTGTATCGCTCTCATTATCTCCATCATATCCATAGAGTTTTTTAGCGTATAACTGCCACTCTTTAGAGAAAAATCATTATCTCCGCCAAAATACCTATAGTATAATTTTCCCATACGAGAAACGATATAAAAGACTTCTGCGCTTCTGATAAGCCCCTTTGCTTCTAATTCTTCAGCAATATCTTTTGTCGGCATTCCAGGAAGCACTTCAAGATGGACAGTTTTTTCAATTCCCATCTCTACTGCGTCTTTACTCACCACGCTTTTTACTGCGCCCTTAATATAAATATATGCCGAAAAAGCAGCCACAAAAACAAGGCTAAACAGAACAAGAAAAACAATTAAAATAGCAATACCAACTTTTTTCTTTTGCATACACAAAAAGCCCACTAATACTATGGTATTTTAAATACGATTTGTCAAGTTTTATGCTAACATAACAGCAATTTAGACAAAAAAAAATCGGAATTGAAAAGTATCAATTCCGTGTCAATATGGGGAGTGAAGGATTCGGACCTACGAAGGCATAGCCAGCAGATTTACAGTCTGTCCCCTTTGACCACTCGGGAAACTCCCCAAATAAAAGCCGCCAGTAGGATTCGGACCCACGACCCCGAGATTACAAATCACGTGCTCTACCAGCTGAGCTATAGCGGCATTTGTTTCGTTCGTGTTGAACGATTAGTATATTATACTTTATCAAAAAAAATGTCAACACCTACAACTCTTTTTTTTCGCATTTTTTTCTTTCTTTCTGTACACACCTTTTTTAACCCGCCCTTTCAATACAAAAGGCTACATAGACACCGTTTTTTTTATGCGTCTACATAGCCCTTTGCAATACCTTACAGCAACTTACCAAATGCTTTTCATTGGATATATCGTCAAATCTACGCTATCGCTCCAAGACACTCCTGTGCTGTTCTCACTTGGGAAAATCTGCCACGCACCGCATGCTGTGTAATCATCGCTAAACACCTCAACGCTTGCCCTATCCACAAAGATATGCAGCTTTACGCTGTCTTCAACGCTCGCGAGTTCGACGCTTTCAACACAAGCAAACTTATCGCTTAAAATGATGCCAGATTTGCTTCTGTCCACGTTCAACCGTTTTTTATTCCAGTCATAGCTGATTCGAGTGTATTCGCTCTCGCTACTTCTCACATCTATGCTTGAAACTTCCTCCCCATTTTTGCGAAGTTCCGCTATCATCTCATAGCAATCGCCTCTATAGCTCTTTGCCGCTTCCCCTGCAACTTTCTCGCCCCGCAATGCGTTATATGCGCTTATAGGCTTTTGGGTAAGCACATATTTTCCGTTTTTTGCTTTTAATCCTAGCGATAAAAACATTGTATATGTGCCGTTGAAACTCTCTCCGTTTTTCTCTGCAACTTTATTGCAATAATCGTCCCAAGAGTTCAGCCAGTTCAGCTCTATCAGCTCTTGCATATTCGGTTTTGCCTCTGTACCAAAATCGCGCACATAATACGTCATAGCCGCATACGAATCGTGTCCAAAGTTCATAACCGCGTTTGCACTTTCTTCCTTATATTCTTCATCAGGAACAAACTGCCACTTTTCCTTTACTCTCTTAAAGTCGCCAATCTTATACAACCGTCCGCCTCGAGAAAGCACCCATTTCACTTTTCCGTCGTCTGCCCTTACGGGATACATATCGGGACATTCTGTATGAAAGCCGCGATACACCGATTCACACTGCCAATCACGCAAATTATCAGAAGAATAAATGCGAAGCTGTCCGCCTGCAATCACCATAAACCACTTATTGTCATAACGGAAAACTTTTGGGCGCGGAAATCAGGGCTTGCAATTTCGTCTACCGTCCAATCCAATGCAATGCCGTCCGCCTTTGTCCACGTTTCGCCATCATCTCTGCTATACGCGAGCTTTATTCTCTGACCGCCGCCGTTCATCGTAATCAATGCGACAAGCCCGCCCCCGTTTTTCTCAAAGAACCCCGATGTATTCTCTTCGTCCGCGACAATGCACCCAGAGAACATTGCGCCGTTTGCATCGGGATAGAACGCCACAGGTCGCTCTTGCCAATGCAGCAAATCACTGCTGACGGCGTGTCCCCAGTGCATTGGTCCCCACGCAATTCCGTCGTAGAATTGATAGAAGAGGTGATATTTTCCTTTATAATACACCAGTCCGTTCGGGTCGTTGCCCCAGCCGTCTTTCACTGAATAATGATATTGACAGCGGTATTTCTCTGTATAATATTCATTCGCTGCTCGGCGACGATGCACATTCACTCTATACGCCACCACCGCAGTCGCTCCGTTTGCCTCTTTCGCTGTGCAGACCACCGAAATATAATTTGCACCAACTGCAAGCGGCACATTCTTCCCGTTACTATATTCCTTTCCGTCCGCTCCAAATACGCTCACCTTTGTTTCTGCGCTTTCGGCTACAGCGGCAATATCTACCGTTTCTGCTTCATAGCCGACATACTGAATCGAAATCGGCTCTCTCGGATTAAATGCACCAACAGCCTCCGTTTTGCTTTTATCAGAAGACACTTCGATTTTCGTCAACAGCGGTGTAAATGTCTTTGAAAGCGGCGTGTGCCGAATGTTTCTAAACTCCATTTCGCCGCCGCAATTCATCAGACCGAATGTACCGCTTTTTATACAAGTGTTCTGCCCTACATCAGCCGTACCGCTTGCATAATAATCGCCCGTGCTGCCCACAAGCTCGCCGTCTACTGCAAACGAAATCCAATCCCCTGCGCACACTACACAAAGATGATGCCAATCCTGTTCTTTTGGGGCTTTCAGCTTTATCTCGCCAAAAAGCTGCTGTTTTCTGCCGTCCTCGTATCGCATAAGTTTGCACACATTGTTTTCTTGAGAGAAAGAAGCGGCATAACTTTCGCTGTGTCCTGCTTTATCTGCATTCCTAAACAGCAACGCAGCACTAGCGTTTTCGCTCAAAAACTGCACATCAGCTTCATATACAAAGTCGTTTCCTGTGTCCTGAAAATACACAAACGCTTCTTCGTTTTCTGCCTTTTTTGCAACGCTGTGCAATGTGTCATTTGTCGCCGTCCAGCTGCCGCCCTGTGTCTTATTTCCTGCAAACGTTCCCTCGCCAGCAACAGAGCCGAACGAAATCGCTTCGTCGCGTTCCTCAAAGGCAATATGAGAAAACTTCGCCGCCGAATTCCACGTTAAAATACCGACATATCCGCCGCTGTGCCATTCAGGAAGCCGTCCCGTTATCTCGCGCAAAGAAGAGCCAGAGTTGCCGAATCGGTAAGAAAATGCGCCGTCAGAATGCACATCAAGAGCCAAATGCACCGTGCGCGAAAGGTCAATATCGCCAATCTCGCCTCCGTCCCTCGTTTCTACCCCTGGACCAAACACACGGAAAGCGTCTGCCCTGCCCACGCGGGTAGAATCCACATTCGCTCCGTACCAGTGCATATTTGCAGATTCCGCAAACGGAAAGCCGAATATCAAAGCCGCCGATTTTATCGCTTCCTCACTATCAAAATCGACATCAGCTTCCAGCGTAAACGAGTTTACTCGGTGTTTTAACCCAGAATAAACGACAAAATGGTCGCCGTCAGTATGATACATTTGCACACTTTTTGTTTTCTCATCAATGCTCACCGCTTCTTTTGCATTGAACGCGGCAAAATCCGTCATATCATCGCTCCTTTTGCTCTGAACCCTGCTTGCACAAGAGCTAAGCAACAACACCGACGCGCATAACGCGACACCTATATTCATTTTTCTCATAAAAGCTCCTAACATCTATGAATATAAGTGCAATTTGTGCATTTGTCAATCAATTTATTCTCTACTTTACATTTGCCCTAAAATAAAACAGGCATTGCACACAGAAAAATCTATGCCAATGCCTGCTACACAGCAATAAATAATAACTTAATTGCTTACCTTGATTTGCAAGCTCGCAGAATAAACCTCGCCCTCCGCTGTTACTTGAACACTCACATCGTACACACCAACAGAGAGAACATCTTTATTAACAGTCAGCTCACTTCCAGTTTCGCTCACCGTAAATCCGCTGACAGCCGCCCCTGCCGTAGCCTCATTAGAAATAGTTGTTCCGTCAACACTCCACGTTATTTGACTTGCCTCAACGCCCTCAGGCATAACCACAATAAACGGCTCCGCGCTCGATATATCTTTTATAGTTTCATTTTCTTCAAGCGTATTCCCGCCATAGCTCAAAGATATATCACTAGATGAACTGTTAGAGAACGTTATTGTAACGATTTTGTCGGCAGTATCGCTATAGGTAATTACTCCGCTTGCATTTATGCCCCATGTTCCGCTGCCCTCGCCTTTTATCGCAAACTTCGTGTAATTGTTTGCAAGCAGCGCATCATCGCTTCCGCTCACTACAACAGTGCCTTCTCCTGCCTGTGATGTAATCGTCGCCGCCGTTGTTGCAGTCAAATCATCGATAATAGTGATATATTTTCCTGTCGGCAAATAAACATCGTTATCACTCGTAACAACAGCATCGCCGCCCATCTTGAACGTGCCTCCGTTATACACGCCTGCGCCGTTTCTCGCTAACACAGTATCGCCAGACTTGCACGCATTAGCCGTAATCTTGCCGCCTGTCATCACAAGAGTGCCTTTGTTATATACGCCACCGCCTTGACAATCGCCACTTTGTGAAACATTGCCCGTGATAAGCGCGTCATCTTCAAGCGTTACCGTTGCGTCTGTTCCGATGCAGATTCCGCCGCCTTGCGTACCGTTTCCGTTCGTAATCTTTAGATTTCTGACATACACAGGAACAGTACTCTCCACATACAGCACACAGCCTTGACCACCGCCGTTTAAGCTATCGGTCGCATTTCCCGTTACGCCTGCAAACGTAACGCTCTTTGCTATGAGTTCATCAATAATCGATACATTTTCGCTTACTTCGCCGTCAATATAAATCGTCCACTCAAGTTCGCTCTGGTTCACTGCATTGATTTTCGCGAATGCCGATTCAACGCTATTCACCTTTGCGCCTGTAAGAATATTTGCCTCTGCGCTGCCGCTCGCACTCACCGTAACAGCATTTATAAAGCAGCCATACAGCGTTTTGTCGGCAGTGCTATTTGTATCAATTTGAGATACCTTCTCTGTAAACGTATTATCCGTATACCAGCCTGCAAAATAACAGCCCTCTTTCTCCATCTCGGCAAGGGGTAGCTCGCTATGCTTTCTTGAATAGCTTACAGGCAATTTCACCACTTCACTTTCACTTGAAATCCCGACTTTCTCAAGCTCTGCGTCGTCAGTTATTTTCTTGCCGTTTTCGTAGTACACATAAGTAATCTTGTACATCGGGTTCAGCGTCAATTCAATCGTTTCGCTCGTTGTAACGCCGTTCACAATACGCACATAGCTTTCGTATGTGTTCAGCGATACCCCGTCAGCTGTCAACATATCAAACTTAACGTAATATGTTCCGCTTGCAAGCCTTTCCGCTTCGCTTGCAATATTTAAAGAGTAAGTCGCTTTGCCGCCCGAAAGAGAAAGCGTCTTTGTATTCACATCAGCCGATAAATCTTTGCTCTTCAGCGTTGCCAAAATCGTTTTGACGCTTGCCGCCTGCGCAGTATCTTCTATATTCAATACAATGCTCAAGCCGCCGTACTCTTCTTCTGCACTCAACACAAAAGAAAGTTTTGTCGTCGTTCCTATCGAAATCGTCTCAGTCGTCGAGCCTGTAAACGTAGATTCTCCAATCTTTCCCGAAAGCGTAAAGCTCCAGCTGCCTGCTTCAATAGCGATTTTCTCATCTGAAAGAGAAGCATACGAGTCAACCTCCAGCAACGTCTTTGCATCTCCGCCATTAAGAGAGCCTGTCAGAGTAATCGCCTCTAAGTTTTCCGCTTTGATATTCGGTTTAATCGTTCGCGAGCTTTTCGCCTTTGCGCTTACCACAATATATGTATTGCCGTCAGCACTCTGCTTGCTCTCTTCCTCATCATCTCCGCCACTAAACAACCCACTGCAAGACACAAATAGCGAACTTATGAGCAAAAATACCACTGCTCTAAAAAACATCTTTGCCATAATAATTCCCCTTCTATTCTTTCGATATCGTTGTTGTCCATGAATAAACTTCTTCGCCTTTTTTCACGCACAGCACAACATCATACACACCTGCTTTCCAATCACTCATATCGAGTTCAAGCACATTTGTTACGCTCTGTTGCACAACGCCGTCAACTTTCCATTGATAGCTATCAAAGCCCGCCTCAGCCGTAATCGTTACCGTATTGCCGCTTATTTCCACTTCCGCCGAAACATCGCTATTATCATAGTCAATGCTCGCTTCTATGCTGTACACCTTTTTCAGCGCAAGGGAAAGCTCGTTTACGCCTGCGTCTATCGTGATTTCCTCGCTTTTTGCCGCGATAAAGCTCCGTTTTCTCGCTATCCGTCGCCTTGTATACCGACGCTGTTGCATACACTTTCTTGCCGATTTGCAAATTGTCAAACGTAACCTTTGCGCCGTCAGACACTGGCAGCGTCGCTTCTTCCTCGTAATCGCCTTTAAGCGCAATCTCTATTGTATACTCCGCGTCTTTCGCCTCGCTTGATGTCGCAGACCGCGCATTCATCTTCCCAAAAGAAAACGTTATCGAGCCTGTTTCCTCATCGCTCTCGGCAAGCGAACACGCCCAAAGCGACGCAACCACCGCACCAAGCAAGAGCAATTTTACAACCTTTAGCATAGTACCCCCTTTCTCTATAATTATAGCACACCTCTTTAAAAAAACATACCGTATCACATTTTTTCACACTTCTTTTTCGCCCTCCTCTTCGCCCTCCTCTTCGCTCTCGGCTCTCACCTCCACCACATCGCTTATAATGCGCACAATGCTTTTCATCGGCTTGCCGCTAACCGATAAGTTCGTTTCGATGACAATCTTAAACAATCCAACACACTTCGGAAAAAGAAACTCCACGTTTTTCGGCTCGTTCCTAGAAATCCTTTTTATCTTTATCCATTGCTCACTGCTTTGCATTACGCCGTCAATCACAGGAGCGAGATACACGCCGCTGTTTTCCTCTCCGAGCTTCAGACCAGCTCCGCGAACCCCCGTATACATTCCCGCCGTAAGATACGCAGATTCGTCGTTAGTCAAATCGATAACCGATTCAATGTATCTCGAAGACGGCTTAACGTTTATCTTTTGGACAATGAAATCCTGCACTTTCGCTTCTGCCATTTTTGACGGCGTAAATGCAAGCTGGATATGCTCGGCAAGTTCCGTCGGCTTCATATCGCGCGAGATTTCGCCCCGCACCGTTATATACAGCACCCCCAAATCAAACATATTGATAGCAAATCCCCTACCCAGATACTCCAACATCTCATCTTTGAGCAGTTCCGCCGCCAAGTCTAACATAACTTTAGAAATTCCGACGTGTCTATTCTCTGTAATCGACGCAATCAGGTTTCTGATTGTAACTGTGCGCCTGTCGATTTTGCCGTATTCCTTGCCCGTCAAATAGCTTTTGTGGAACGAAATCCCCACATGAGCCTTTGCGTCCTCAAACACACCGAGTTCATACTTTGCTCTAGGCATACTTACTCCTTGATTATAGCCCTTTCTCGCCCCCACGCTAAGCAAGGCTAGAGGCTGTTCTACACGATAGCGCGCCTCTTTTCTTGCTAATCTGGGGTACGTTTTCTTACTATAACAGGGTACACTATAACACTAATCGGGGATATGAAGCAAGCTAGATGATGATGTATGTTTAAGTTTGACGAGGGGGAACGTTTAAGTTTGACGATAGGTACAAATCAAGCTTGCTTTGTACCTGTGTTCAAGTTTGATTTTGGACAGCGTTCAAGCTTGATTTCGGGTGGCTTTTACTTTTTAACTGCGCTTCGATACACGAAAGCACTGCGACATTTTTTATATCTAATTATTATATACATTATAGCACATCTGCCATTCTTTCGCAATCTTTTTTGTAAAATTCTATCAAAAAGAATTGCTTGAAAGAACAGCAGTTCTATCGGCTTTGTTTTTACTCTCTTATTTCTCTTTCTCTTTTATAAGCTGCATAACCTCTTCAACCGACAAGCCGCACCCTTTCGCTACTTGCTCTGGCAGCAATCCCATATTCAAGAAGTTCTTCGCCGCGTCGTATTTCCCCTGCAACAGCCCTTGTTGAATGCCCTGTTGAATACCCTGCTGAATGCCATGTGCAAGCCCTTTTGAAAAGCCTTCTTCAATAGATGCTTCCATACTAGAAAGATAATCGCGCTCGGCTATTTCTTCGCGATACTGCTTTATCCACAGCGACTGATTTGCGCTGATATTCGACAATGATTGTTGCGCCTGCATAAGCCCAGCCTCCTTTGTTGTCAGTTCTTTTATCAAGCTGTTCTTTTTGGGATTATCCGCATCCTTTAGGAATAACGCCCAATTTTCTAAGAGAGAATTAGTATCAAGACTTTTTTCAAGCCGCGCCACTTTGGGCAATTCGATAAACACAATATTCAGCGCATTAGAAAGCTCTCTCCCGTCTTTTGTGCGCATTGAATATCGGCTTACAGGCTTTTGTGTTTCTTGATTGTCTTTGTCAATCTTCGTATAAACAAAGTCTAAAACGGTTATTTGATACACCGTCGGGGCTTTCTGCCAACGGTCTCCTTTCTTGAGATATGTCGTTTCAAGCCGTGCCACTTGATATTCTGCTCTTTTGCCGTAATCATATTTTTGATTGAACGCTTGCATTTCAATATCTGCCGCTTCCCCGTCGGCAAACAAACACAAAATATCATAACTCACACGCCGTTGACCGAGAAACTCTTCTGGCGCATCATTTGCAGCAAACTCAAAGCTCTCTATTTTTCGCTCTGTTGCAGCTTCAAGAAAACTCTTTAATGCGCCTCTTGATTCTGGGGTAGGCTGAGAAAAAAGAGCCTTGAATGTAGAATCTATGCGCGGATTTAACAGTGCTCCTGTATACATTCGCGCAACATATTCTTCTTCTGTCGGAAATCTTTCTGTTGAATATTCCATATCTTTATATTAACACGAGTTCGGCATTATGTATAGACGCTGGAAACGGAGGTTGTGCTAGGTATAGATTTTTTCTATAGTTCTGCATTGTAATTTTGTATATGTTAAAAATCACAAAAGGCTTGACTAAACGGCTGATTATCGCTACATTTTCAACAATTCCAATAGGGAATTAAGGAGATTGATATGAAAAAACTTATTGCTGTTACTGCTTCTTTTATTCTTGCAGCCTCTCTTTTTGCACAGACAAAACTCGTCGTTGGTGCAACACCTAACCCACACGCAGAGCTTTTGAACTTGGTGAAAGATGACCTCAATGCACAAGGAATTGACCTTGTTGTGAAAGAGTTTCAAGATTATGTTATCCCGAATGAAGCCGTAGAATCTGGCGAAATCGACGCTAACTTCTTTCAGCACATTCCGTATCTTGAGAGCTTCAACAAAGAGCGCGGCTTTCACTTGGTAAACGCGGGCGGTATCCACGTTGAGCCGTTCGCTCTTTACAGCTCTACAAATGCCAAAAAGAAGATTTCTTCTGTAAAAGATTTGAAGAAAGGCGCAGTCATCGCTATTCCAAACGACCCGACAAATGAAGGGCGTGCATTGCTTTTGCTGCAGAGCGCAGGGCTTATCACGCTCAAAAAGGACGCAGGTTTAACTGCGACGGTGCAGGACATCGAAAAGAACGGCAATCCGTTAAAGCTCAAGTTCCGTGAAGTTGAAGCGGCGACGTTGCCTCACATCTTGAAAGATGTGAATGCGGCGGTTATCAATGGTAACTATGCAATCAGTGCTAAATTGAGCGCAACAAAAGACGGTATTCTTATCGAAGGCTCTTCTTCTCCGTATGTAAATGTGATTGCGGTAAAAGCTGGCAGAGAGAATGACGACGCTATCAAGGCTCTTGTTTCTGCTTTGAAGAGCGACAAAGTAAAAGATTGGATTAAAAAGACTTATCCAAACGGCGAAGTCGTCGCAGCCTTCTAAGCCATAGGCTCTCTTAGACAAAGCCACAGGCTCTTTCTCTAGCACAGCTTGTTTACAACCTAGAGGATGCTTAAATCCTTAGACAAAAAATCCCTTAATAGTTTTAATGTGCTATCAAGGGATTTTTTATTCTGTTTTAAAAGCCGCACTCGGTTGACAAAACAGCCCTCGGCTGTTATTTCTTGTGCTTTGTGTACTTGATATTCGGGGTCTTCAAGCCGACATTAAGCACTTTGTCTGCAATGTCTTCGCCCAAGTAGAAGCCCAAACAAGTCGGTTGATTGTAGCCGTTATTCTGCCACGCAACGCTATTGCGATAGACAGCATCGTGCATAAGCGTGTAGATTCTGTATTGCGTCGGCTCACTCGCCATATAAATGCGAAGCTCTGAAGAATCCTCACTTGCAACAATCACTTCTTCTCGCCAATCGCCCAAGATGTCTGCGCAAAGAGTAGGAGTCGCCTTTGTGCCGTTACAGCTCACAGTGCCGTCGAATGTCTTTGTAACATCAGCAACTTTTGTTTCTTCATTGAACTTGTAAATACTCAATGCCTGACTGTCTTTGCCGTCAAGAAGCTCGTGCAGTAAATCGCCGTCCCAATAGAGCTTGAAGTTCACAGGAATAGAACCGCGCTTTTCTGCGATAACATTACCATACACGTCGTAAATGCCGCCGCCTGTAGCAACGCTCTTTCCTGCAGTAGCCCAGATAGCGTATCCTGCGCTTTTCGTGATGTTCGCCGCACAGCCTCGCCCTGCGTCTACTCCTGCAGAATACTCAACCTTTGTTTCGCCTGTCGCCGCGTCGTGCAATTCCATGCTCGGAACAGCTGGCACTTCACGCGGACCAAAGATAAACAAGCCCTCAATGTCTGGATAGAATGCGCCAATGTGAATAGCATCGCCGTGAGAGCCTTCATCTCTCTGCATTTCGCCGTCCATTGCATACAAAATCGTGCCGTCGTCGTCAAGCGTCAAACACCCTGCGCCGATTTCGTCTTTGCCGTCGTTGTCCACATCTGCGATAACCCAGTTATGATTGCCAAGACCTTGCCCGCGACCTACTTTATCTGTGTCGAATGTCCACCTCTCCACAATCTTGTTTTTCACAAGGTCATACGCTGCGCACGTTGTTCGCTCATAGTAACCACGGCTTAAAATTGCACTCGGTTTCACTCCGTCAAGATAGCCCATACCTGCATTCCAGCGGTCGCTTCTGTTATACCAAGTATCGCCCCAGCTTGCCACATCGCCTAACGGGAACGCATAATCCATTGTGTCGATAGCCTTGCCTGTCGCGCCCTCAAAGAACGTAACATATTCGCCGCCGCCAGTGATATGCCCTACTCCGCCGCCTTCTTCATCGATTTTGACATATTTGCCATTGTCTTCCGCCTTGCCGATTACCGAGATGACTTTATTCTTATCGAATACGCCATTCGTCGCCCCGTACACCGTTGTACCGTCAGCAGTCTTCAAAAACACTTCGCTTTTGCCGTCGCCATTGAAATCGCCGACAACAATCTGATTATAGTGCGCGCCAGATGTGAGGTTTAAGCCCATATCGATACGCCACAAAAGAGTGCCGTCGAGTTTATATGCGTCGAAAAGCGTTGGAGCAGTAAGAGCTTGTTGAGATGAGTCGATTGCATTTGACGGATACCATTTCACGATGATTTCATAATTTCCGTCGCCGTCCAAATCGCCTACCGTCGCATCGTTCAGCTTATATGCAAATGTTTCGCCTTTCACATTTGCGCCGTCAGCTGGCTTTTGCACCTTGAGCGAAAGATAATCTTTGTCAACAGCCACAGTATCATACAGCTTCCCGATTTTCTTTGCTTTCTTCTTTGCCACATTGAGCGTTTCTACAGAATACTTGTCGCCCGCCTTGCCGTCCTTGTCCAAGAAATTGCCCACAGTAACAGGCTCTGAAGTGATACGCTCTCCATTGCGATACACATTAAAAGCGATTTTCTCTGCATACTCATCGGCTCTGATTCGCCAGCTCACTAAAATGCCACTTTCCGTTGTAATCGCCGTCGCACCTCTATCAAGATACTCTGTATTGCGCGCTGTCTTTGGCTCTTCAAGGCGATTATACACATACTGTTTGACCGTGCAGCCGAGGTCATTCGCTACGTTCTCATCTGTTTTTATCGTGCCAGTAAACGCATACACGCCGTCTTTATTCGGATTCCAAGTCGTGTCGCATTTCCATTCTGCAATGCTTGCATCTACCGTGCTTCCGTCTGCAAGCTCCGCGCTCACCGTCTTTGCAAGCCCAATCGAAGCGATGTCCGCCGTAGTAGACTTAACGTATACTCTTTTATACGGCAAATCCACGATAGAAGTGATAGACTTGTCGCTAATCGGGTCAACTGCGACTTTTACATTATCAAGATACGTTGTCCAAGTGATATTGTTTCCGCTTGTGCGAATACCGTTAATCGAAAGCTGATTCAACTTGCCGCTAAAAGCAGTGAATGTGTCGGAAATCTCTTCTTTTTTGCCTGTAGACTTGTCGGTAATGCTGCCGTTGAATTTGTTATTCACCACATCAAAGACGAGCTGCACTTCATACCACGTTTTATCGTTGTCAAACGAAAGCTCTTTCGGTGCATTTTTGCCGACAAACCAAGCAAGTTTCGCTTTGTTCGTATGGTTCAGAGTGAAAAGAGTTTTCGCCGCGCTATCGGTCAATCGGATTTCGCCGCCGTTTTCATTCGCTTTGTCGCCCTTGTCATTGATTACGCCAGGATACCAATCGAAGCTCACCGCGATACTTTTTCCGCTAACAGCATCGAATTTCTTTGTCGCAACACGTCCGCCCTTTTGGTCTGTCATACCAAAAACGAGCTTTTCAGTGCTGTTTCCTGCAATATCCTCTGAATCAACGGCAAGCTGTGCGCCAGCGGTCTTAAAGCCCCATGGATTTTCCGCTTCAACACCGCTAAAATCACATTCCGTCTTTGTTACAAAGTTCTGTGCATACGTCGTAAAAGGTAAGACACACGCACCCAAAATGAAAGCCGCAGTAAACGCTCTTTTCATTCAAGCACCTCACATTAGTTTGATACTATTCATCGTAAGGCACAAAAACGCACCCTGCCCATCTCAAAACTTCACTTTAGCACAATTTCGGCAGAGTGCGTCTGTCTTTTCGTTCACGTTATCCGCTTTCTTTTTATCGTTTCTGCATTATTTGTCTTTATATCCGCCTGCGTACGTTATCACACATACAGAACCATATACTTGATGTTTCTTCGCATAGCCAACGCCCGTAGTATCAAAATCTTTGTTCATTATGTTTTTGCGGTGTCCACGGCTTGCCACGCCATCATCAATGAAGCAAACAAAATATCTGCTGAAAAACGTGTACATCTTACCATCGGTAATGTGTACAGCTTACCATCGGTAAGATGTATTAAATACCATCGGTAAGATGTACACATTACAGGCGGTAAGATGTGAGCATTTTTATTTGTGAAAAATACGTCTTGCCATAACTGTTTTTTTTTTACAATACCGTATGTTTTCACAAAAAGATAACGCGTTTAATGCGATACGGCTTTTATTATGTTTTATGGTTGTTTTTATGCACGCATTTGGTCATTTTGGCATAACAAACAAGTTTTTGCTCGATGGGCATGTAGCAGTGTGTGGCTTTTTTATCATTTCGGGTTTTTGGATTACAAAAAGCTACTTATCGTCGCCAAATCTCAAAGTTTTCTTTTTCAAGAGAGCTAGAAAGATTTTCCCGATGTATTATCTATCGGTTATCGGTTTCTCTGTGTTGTGCGCCTTGTTTTCTACTTTGAACGCAAAAGAATATTTTTCTTCTATAGAGTATTGGAAATATGTATTCTGGAATTGCCTTTTCTTAAACTTCGTTCACCCGTCTTTGCCTGCGTTATTTAACGGCGATGCAGTGAATGGCGCACTATGGACAATAAAAGTAGAAATCGGCTTTTATGTGATTCTGCCGCTTTTACTGTGGATTTATCAAAAACTCAAAAGCAGCACAAAGCAAAACATCTTTTTTCTAACCTTGTATATTTTGTCCGTCGCATATAATTTGCTTCTAAAAACGTATGCTGCAAAATGGCATTTACCCTCTCAATTAGCTCATCAGCTACCAGGCTTTATTTCTTTTTTCATCTCTGGTATGTGGATTTATTTGCATTACAACATTTTTCACAAAGTAAAGAACTATCTTATCATACCGTCGCTCATCGTGTATTTTGCGCACTACGCAACACATACAGAAATCCTATTTCCTGCCGCGCTTGCAATAATCATCGTATGGAGTGCCGTGCAATTCAAATGCCTTTGCAATGTCGGCAAAGAGATAGATTTTTCGTGGGGAATATATTTGTTTCATTTTCCGATAATGCAGATTTTGTTTTATTCAGCTAAAGGCGAGTTGAATCCGTATGTATACGCTCTTTGCGTGCTTTCTCTCTCTTTTATGCTCACCTACTCTATTGAAAAAATATCTCGTCTAAAGCGAACTATGAGCAGATAACTGAGCCTTGACGGAGGATTTTTATTTCTCCGTCGCTTGCAATAGAAACTAATGTTGACGGTAATGCGCCTGTTTTGTCTCCGTCGCGCACTATCAAATCTACTTCGCTTGAAAACTCTTGTTCAATATCCGCGATATGCTCTAAGACAGGACTTCCGCTTCTGTTTACACTGGTTGAATAAATAGGTGCACCACATTCGGCAATTATCTTTCTAATCCATTCATCGCCAGGGATACGAAATGCCACTGTTTCAGCATATTTTGCAAGCGGATTATCTTTCTTTATATGCACAATAACAGTTAATGCACCAGGCCACGCAGATAGGATTTTTTGAGGAATAGTATCATCTGTATATTGATTTAACTCTGACACATCAGAAAGCAAGCAAATCAAAGGTTTTGTTTCGCTTCTTCCTTTTATCGCACGAATGGTATCATCTGTACAATACGATTTATTGCCCTTTAAATCCACTATACCCGAAAATCCATATACCGTATCTGTAGGCAATATAACAATTTTTCCTTCCTTTAGAAGAGAAGAACAAAGAGAAATTGATTCTTTATCACACTTTTCGCATATCATAAATAGGCACTCCAGCACTAGCAGGCGTATAAACACCAGAACTTTCTTTCTTTGCCCGTGTGTGTGTTGCTTTTGCAGTAGCAGGGAAATGCGCAAAATCTTTTAGCACAAGAATGAGAAGCACTAGCACAAAGACCAAAACGCCAAAAAGTTTGCAGACCCATTCAGGTAAATAGAAAATATCTTGCCGCACCATAACACTGCCAGTGTTATAAACAGGCTGCCCATCTCCTTTTAGACCGTTGATTTTTACGAGTTTTTCGCCATCTTGAACAAGGTCAAGTTTCTTTGCCTCTGCCATAATTGCAACAGAATCGCGATAAAGTATCTCATTTTCAAGAGTAAGCTCATCATTTATAGCTTGAACTTCGGCAGTATGCTTTGTGATAAGCACTTTTTGCGCCTCAAGCTGACGAGTAGCAAATATTCCGTCTTTGCCACCAAGAAGAGAAACAATAACATATACGAGAGTTCCGGCAAAAGCTGCCATTAAAAATCTCATTTTTTCCATAATACTATTATTCTCGGTCAAAAATATCGTTTTCTGTATTAAAAGATTGTACTCTTAAAAGTTTGTGCTATAATAAAGGTATGAGGCTACGACGAAAATTGTGTTGTTTTATTTCATTTTCGTCGATATAATAATAGCTAATCAATTGGAATAAGAGGGAAATAAATGATGGATTCCACAGATACAACACCTACAGACAATTTGGACGAATACGGCGTATGGGTAAAAAAAGCACCAGCTTCACAGGAAAGTACTGGAGAAGGCTCTGGGGAAGATAATACAGAAGAGGTTTCTCTCGATGATTTCCTGGGAGATGAAATAATTGATGATGCTGATAAACTTTCTGAAGCAAAGGCAAGTGATACTTCATCTGATTTAAGCACAGAAGAAGAAGTTTCCCTTGATGAGTTCCTTGATTCAGACGACAAAGAAGACACTACTCCTACAGATGAGGCGGGTTTTGAAGACGAAGAGCCTATGGATATTGACCTAGACTTTAGCGACGAAAACGCTGAAGATAATTCTGTTTCAGACGATTCACAATCTTCTATTATAGCAGATACAAATATAGCTTCAGAGTTTGAGTCTGTGTCAGAGGGAAAAACGGTAGACCTTGACAACTTCGATGATATTTTCTCAAGTCTTAATGATGAAAATACAGCTTCTGCACCAGATGTTTCATCTAGCGATAACATAGCAGATATGGCAGATGGAGAAGTCGATATTAGCGTATTCGACAGCAATGCAGACAGTGCGCCTAGTGCAGAGCAATCGGGAGAAACTGAATCTGTCGATTTGGCTGATTTTGGATTCTCTAACGATGATACAGAGTCTATTGGCTCAAAAGAGGCTGAGGCGACAATAACACCTGCTTCTAAAGAAATCAATATGACGGTTGTTGCAGATGACGACATAGAACAGCCATCTAAAATAGAAGAAAATGAAGTGCCTGATATTCCTGACACTTTTGAAGAAGAAACAGCTATTTTCTCTGATGATTCTGAAAACACTGCACCTTCTCAAAGCTCAGAAGAGAAACCTGCTGCACAGGATAATGTTTTATTGAGCCAAATTGCCGCTGAATTACAGGCGTTGCGCTCTGAAATCTCATCACTAAAGAATGATGTTGAAGAGCTGAAAAAAGCTCCGCCGAAAGAAGCAGAAAGCTCTACTGAAGAGCCAGTTATTGAAGAAGAGGCTATCGATATTCCTGTGGCAGATTCTTCTGACGGTGGCTTCTTTGGTGGCGACGATGATGATGATACGATTGCGCTTTCTGGCGATGAGCTTGATGATATTCTCAACAGCGACAGCATTCAGCTTGAAACTGATGAAGGTTCAGAGTTTGAAGGACCTTCATTTGAAGAGCCTAAAGTAGAAGAGCCAGCTATTGAAGAAGAGTCTATCGATATTCCTGTAGCAGATTCTTCTGACGGCGGCTTCTTTGGCGGCGACGATGATGATGATACGATTGCGCTTTCTGGCGATGAGCTTGATGATATTC
>ERZ842401.1779-NODE-1779-length-29877-cov-57.662129_pt1 | contig 29877 bp, 30 predicted proteins | sample MGYA00521270_ERZ842401 | MGnify/ENA primary metagenome ERZ842401 (study PRJEB31892, sample SAMEA3878208) | bioreactor metagenome | biome: Moose rumen | place: Sweden | collected 2011-10 | study: EMG produced TPA metagenomics assembly of the PRJEB12797 data set... | reverse complement strand
ATTATTAGAGTAGAAGAACAGAAAAAAGTTTCTTAAATATGCCAGTAACCAGTCCCCTGCCATGCATCGGCTTTGCCGCTTTAACAAAGTTCACGACTTAAAGAACTGCCCGTATAATTGGGGGTACGTCCTGTGCAGGCTTACAGATTGATGAGATATGGGAAGTTGGATTGATAGCACTGCAAATCTGAATACACTCCTTGGACTGATTGTAGGTATCATTGGGGTGATTCTTACTGTCTATTTCTATAAGAATCAGATGAATAAGTCGCGAAGGGAAGGTGAGGCTGACGAAGAACCAGATGAATCATACCTTGGAGTTTCAATGAGTCTTGAACATACATCTAGAAGAATGACTGGTTACGGGACATCTAATGGAGAGATTATTCAGGCTGGTAATTTCAAGGCTAATTATGAAGTTGAGATAGAATTAGATGTTATTATACAGAACGAATCACCGAGAACTATTTATGAAGTAGTTGTGGACTACATACCTAATTCTTTCTCAGCCACGTATAAATTGATAGATACTCGTCAGAATAAGCTTCAGCCATTGGAGGGAGACAAACATTTTCAGTTTAAACTCCGAATCAATAAGATGTATTACGATGTTTATGCACGAGATGTAGATAGCGAGATTTCCCAGATATACAAGTTAGGGAATAGTATAAGTCTTTTAAATGGAGCTAAGTTCATTATCAAATATAAAGATTCTAAACATCAACCACATGTAGTAAGAAAAACTATTAATTGAATCAAGAATTAACAATACCAGATGGTACATCACAGCCTTTGACAGAATGGCTGATATAATAGTAAAATAATAATTGAGATAGGCAATGGTTAGAAGAGGTAGGAATTATTTCAGCTTGAATGAAAGTGAACGACGGATGTTCAGCGTAAGCAGTAGCAAGCGCGTGTTTGTCAGTCACAAGAAAGAAGATAGAGATTTAGCCAAAAAGGTTGCAGATTATATTATGGATGCTGGCTTAGATGTCTATTTTGATGAATATGATACCACTATAAACCGAGAAGACCCGAAGTCAGTGGTGTCAGCAATCAAGCGCGGAATGCAACTTTCTTCACACATGGTTGTGATATTTACCAACAAAACACTCAGTTCTACATGGGTGCCATGGGAAATAGGCTATGGTGATGCCACTAAGACAGAAATTTGCATTCTAAAGATGAATGACATTAAGAAGAGTCAGCTTCCGGAGTATATGCAGATAGTAACTGTACTTCTTGATATCTACGATTTAAACCAGTTTTTGGCAAGAGTACAGAATACAACAACAGATAACCTTATCAATGAGGGAGGCATCAGACAATACAACTCACAATTTAATAAACTTAAAGATAGCGTAGAGCCTATAGTGACATAGAATACAAGGAGGGGAATAGAAAATGGCAAATCGATATTATTTAGATGAGACCCGTTATCCGCGAACCGGGAATTGTGTTTTTATCAGCTATCATTATAGTGACAGGGATGCGGCAAAACAAATAGCCAATTACATTTCTCAGAGCGGTGTGGATATTTATTTCGATGAATATAATACTCACATTGGGAGCGGAGATCCGAAAAAGTCTGTAGATTATATCAAGGCCGGTATCCGTCGTAGTAGCCACATGCTTTGCGTCCTGTCACAAACAGCCCTGAAATCACAATTGATGCCATGGGAAATTGGTTATGGTTACGACTTGTTGCAGGTAGTTGGACTGACAGTAAAGGAGTTGGCAAAGTCAGATCTGCCAGAATACCTTCAGGTAGTACCAGTTTTGCGAGGCACTAAAACTCTCAATACTTTTATAGCGAATACAGTAGGAAGGGTGGCAGATTCATTGATAAGAGAACAGAAAATGTTTTCAGCCTCACAGATGAATCATCCTCTTGACAATATACTTGATTGGCAATTGTAATACATAATTGAAAAAGAGAAAATGAAGACCCCAATATCAGTGCATGCTCTATTCCATTCAGAGAATAAGGAAGGGCAAAAGTTATATAAGAAGTTATACAAACTCTTGTGCAGGGACATTGACAATCCGTTTATTGATGGGTTGGATATACCTGTGTATTTCTCAACGGGAGATGACCAGTCAGAGATTGTCCTGGCCAATTCCAATAGTGCGAAAAGAGTACTCCTACTATTCATAGATGTGAATATGTTCTGTTCTTTAGCTTGGCGGAACAAGATTAAGGAGCTGCTGGACCAGAAAGACGAGAATACATTGATTGTTGGGGTTAAGCAGTACAAGCACTCCTTTTCTATCAATAAGAAAATTGGTGAGATACAATCAATAGTAGTAGATAACAGCGATATTGAGCATTTCTTATTGTTCGATGGTAATAATTGGGAAGTCTTCACTACACAAATCTTTGATCTGCTTATACGTTTTGTTACGGGTAAGGAAGAAAAGAGGCCAATCAACGTGTTCATAAGCCATTCCAAACAAGGAAATGGCGAAGCCAAGTCAAAGGATGGCGAAAACACAGCGAAGGAAGTAAGGCAATTCCTCTACTCAGACACCAAACTCAACTCGTTCTTTGATGTCCACGACATACTTGACGGATACAAATTTGGAGACCAGATTAAGGCTCATGCAGGGAGCAGCTCGTTACTGATACTCTTTACCGACACTTATTCGTCCAGAGAGTGGTGCCGTATAGAAGCACTGACAGCCAAAGAGAATCATGTTCCCATTGTCGCTGTGTTTATGATGCAGGGTAATGTGGATAGAGTGTTCCCATATATTGGAAATATACCCAGCACCGTTTTTGATGGGGATTGGCGCAAGGTTATCAATCTGTTGCTTAGAACAACACTTGACCAAGCTGTAGAAACAGCCTTACTTTCCCCAAACGAGAATGCTACAACAGAATATCTGCCATATCCGCCGGAGGCTTTCAATATGTCGCTTCTTAAGGCAGAAACTAAAAAGGTGCTATATCCAGAGCCGCCACTTGGAAATGAGGAATTGGAAGTGCTAAGAAGAATCTCAAATCAAATGGGACGCAAAATAGATTTCGTAACTCCTATGGCTCATGCTACAGAAAACCTGAACCTTCAAGAAATCCCAATTGGAATCTCGGTAGCAGAAAGCGCTGATATTACCAATTATGGTCTCAGTGAAGACATGTTCAAGGATTTGATGATTGAACTTACTCGTCACATGCTAAAAGCCAATGGTCGTTTAATCTATGGTGGCGACCTACGGAGCAAAGGCTATACAGAGATGTTTAGGGATATGGCTAAACAGTATGGACAGAAAGAGAAAGCGGAGGCAGATGTTCAGTATATCAAGAACTATCTTCACTGGCCAGTATATAACAACATCTCAAAAGAACAGCAAGCAGATTATCTGGCATCAAGGATAGTTTTGAAGAATGCGACACCTGGCGCAGCTGTTACTGTAGATGAAAAAAACCTCTACATACCAATTTGTTCCTTTGAAACCAACCTAAAATGGGCGACATCTCTCACTCAGATGCGGTTAGAAAGTATATCAGATTCCCGTGCGAGGGTTATATGTGGAGGTAAAGTTAAAGGCTTTACTGGCTTTATGCCGGGGATAGCAGAAGAGTTCATGATAGCGTATAACGCAAAGAACCCCATCTTCCTCATAGGTGGCTTTGGTGGATGTGCTCATGTGATAGCTAACATCCTTGAGGGAAAAGCATCAAGTATACAACTATTGGATACAGCATTGCAGGTAGATACTTATAAGCAGTTTTATGAGTGGTCAAACGCCAATGGATACAAAATAGATTACAGCTTCTTTGATAAGATAAAGTTGGAGGAACTAAATAATGGCTTGGAGCCAGAGGACAATTTACGTCTTCTCCAATCTGTTGACATTATTGAGGTAGTCTCTTTGGTTTTGGAAGGCTTGAAAAATTTAATTAAGAAATAATGGCAGACATACATAATGTTTTTATCAGTCACTACAGTGGCGATGTTGGAAGGCTTCGTCGATTAAAGGAACGCTTGGCAGCCTGTGGGTGCATAGCCCGAAACAGCTCTGCTGAAGAGGATAAAGATGGTGGCTTGGTGCGTCACGGTCATCGTGTTAGCGACGAGACCATAGCTCGCTACCTCCGTGCAGGCATTAAATGGGCGAAAACGCTTATCGTTATCATTGGTGAGCATACCCATGAGCGTCCGTGGGTCAACTATGAGATACGCAATGCTTACCTGCAAGGCAAGCAGATCATTGGTATTTACGACCAAGGCTGCAAAGATGCAGAGTTACCCGAAGCTTATAAGCGCTATGGGGGCTCGCCTATTGGCTGGGGGTCTTTAGACAAGTTGGCTGGTATGCTGAATGGAGAAGTGCCTGTTCCCGAGGCTCCTGATAGTACACCTGCAGGTCCTATATTTAATATGAAACACATCATTTGTCAATAATATGAATTGCTTTAGGTATAAGATAGAACATGATTGGGGATTTGCCCCCAACCCATTCCATGGTACATTGAGCTTGGCAACGTGTAAGGCAGATATTCGAATGAATAAAAACTTAAAGGTTGGTGATTGGGTTGTAGGATTTGGTAGCAAGTCTATGCAGAATTTGGGTAAACTGATTTATGCTATGAAGGTTGAAGAGATTTTGACTTTTGACCAGTATTATGATGACCCCCGCTTTCAGTGTAAAAAGCCTGTCAAGACAGGGTCTTTAGTACAGATGTATGGTGATAATGTGTATCATACAGACAAGTCAAAACATCCTACTAGGAAGTATATTCAAGATGAATGTGCCCATAGTCATGATGACGGGAGTTTTTACAAAGAACACTACGACAGAGATACGAAATCAGATAAGGTGCTGCTCTCAAAAACTTTTTATTATTTTGGAGATCACTGTATAGACATACCCAAAGAGTTTGACTATATTAAATTAAATCCACAAAATATCAGGGGAAATATATACTTCACAGATTTACAGGATGAGGATGAAAAGATACAGGCCTTTGCAGACTGGTTGAGTGCCACGTATGAAGTTGGTATCCATGGCGATCCTTGTAATTGGAAAGAGTTTAACCTCCCGAAGTTAGATATTTATGAGGATTAAGAAGACATGTAGCATTGTACCTAACGATGCTACGTTGAAATACTACTTCTATTTCATTCAGGAGCGTATGAATATCTTCTGGAGGAGATGCGAAGAAAGCGGTAGGTTGACTGATGACCCTATTTTGCGGGAGTACAAGTTTACCAATGTCTATCGTGCCTGCGACCGTGTGAGCCAGTATCTTATCCGGAATGTCATCTATAAGGATTTGGATAAGTACAGTGCTGAGGATGTGTTGTTACGCATACTGGTATTCAAAGTGTTCAACCGTATAGAGACCTGGAATTATCTTAGTGAACTGACAGACATTACGGTAGACACCTTTAATGTGGAAAAGCTCAGTAAGATACTGTCAAGGCGGCAGCGGGAATACCCGATTTTCTCTAATGCCTACATGATGACAGGAAGCTATTCTGGGTATGCCGGTATCAGCACCAAGCATCAGGTGTGGTTGCAGATGATAGAAGACGAATTTATCAAGAAACAAGGATTTAGAAAGGTTCTCGAATCTTCGTCAATGGCAGAGGTATATAATCAACTACGAGACTATCCCCTAATAGGTGATTTTCTGGCCTACCAATATACCATTGACTTCAATTATTCACCCTACCTCAATTTCGACGAAGATTCCTTTGTCAAGGCAGGTGTAGGAGCAGTGAGAGGCATTAAAAAGTGTTTCTCCTCTTACGGTAATGAATACGAGGATGCTATCTACTATATCCACGACCATTTTGAGGAATTACAGGAACGCTACGGTTATACAGAATTCCGTCCATTGCCTGGCCGCAAGCCCAAACTGATAGACCTTCAGAACTGTTTCTGTGAGACAGATAAGTACCTCCGTGCCAAGATGCCGGAGCTGAAGGTTGGAAATGTACGCATCAAACAACACTATAAACCCTCTTCAGAAGGTATAGACTATTTCTTCCCCGAGAAGTGGGGCGTAGAGGAGCATATCCAGCGCGAACCCCTTCAGCAGACACTATTTGCATTATGACTTTACATGAGATAACGATAGAAGTGACACAACGATGCCCTAACAGGTGCATCTACTGCTCTTCTTTGTCGGATGCCACCAAAACACAATGTCTTGACTATGACACCATCTGCCATGTTGTGGATGATGCCAAGTCATTAGGTGCAAAGAGTGTGTCCCTTTCTGGAGGAGAGCCATTCCTTCACCCAGATATTGTCAGGATAGTAGATTATATCCGCCAAAAAGGTATGGTATGTCTAATATATACAAGTGGATTAGTGTTATCCGAGGACGAAAAGCCAACGAGCATACCAGTCAAAATCCTAGGGGCCATAAAGGGAAAGGTGTCAAAGCTGATAGTCAATATAGAAGCTGCCGACGAAGCAACCTACAACCATATCATGGGAACATCATTTGGCGGCTTTGGATTAATGCAGGATTCTATAAGAAAGGCCAACAATGCTGGGATTGCTGTTGAGGCCCATGTGGTGCCAATGAAACTGAACTTATATCAGTTGCCCCAAATCATGGCTCTATGCAATAAATTGGGCGTTGGTCGCGTCAGTTTCTTGCGCCTTGTCGTTCAAGGCAGGGCTTATGAACATAAGTCTGCTATCCTCCTTTCTGAGGACGAAGTTGTTTTTGCAAAAAAACTGATATCAACCCAGTCACCACAATACAGAGGTGCCATCCGTTTTGGTATACCATTTGGTGATTGTCCACATCGCGTTAATTGTATGACAGGCACCTCCAAGCTTGATATCCGATATGATGGTAAAGTTTATCCTTGCGAGGCCTATAAAGACATGCCCGACGGTATCTATGCACCTGACAGTATCAATGAGAAACGACTGTCAGAAATTTATAAAAATTCTTCCTATCTGAACGAGATACGTAATCAGCTGGAAGATTTTCAACAGATAAACACTTGTGAGAGTTGTATGAACCAATATTTTAGAAATCAGAATGAACGCAGATAAGACCAATCTTGATGAGCTGAATCACCATTATGAAGAACTGGCTGCTTTATTGCAACCAGCTGATTATCGCAGGGATTACCCTTTAGACGATGAGGTAAGGCAAAAGATAGGCGAAATTGTCCTCAACGACCAGGACAATGACTTCAAGATATTCACCTATCTGGACAAGGTAAAAGAATTGTGGCCTCTTCTTATCCGTAAATCCATACTGTGTTTACGCTATTTTGACAGGCGCGAACCATTTATCGAAAAAGGTGAGAAGTCGCCACATGCGTACGGAGTAAAAGAGCTAAATGATTACTTTGACCAGTACACTGAATTCGAAAAGACACTTTATGGAAGTGCTAAGTATTACCGAGACCATGTGATGCATGTATTCCGCGTATGGGTGTTGGGACTGAACATCCTGTTTCGTAATAACGGCTACTATTTGAAGAATGTAGAGATAGCCGAAGGTTATGACATCAATAGTTATGAGAAACTGTCTCTTTGGACTATAATAGCACTGACCCACGACCTCGGCTATCCATTAGAGAAAGCCTCGCAGGTAATAGAGAAGACGAAGAACATGATGAAGGCGTTTGTCACCAATCCTTCTGTGGATATGGATGTGACCTTTTCTGGTGTTCAGAACTCTATGAATGATTTCGTTCTTCGTTTTTTAAGCTCCAAGATGTGGGAAATAGACCCTGAGAGCAGAAAAACCTTAGAGCATACACAAGAATCAGTCGAAGCAGAAATGAGAACAAGGGAAGAGAAATTGGCCGAAGGAACCCTCGAACAGTATTTGAAAGAAAAACGTTATGTTGCCCGTTTGCAACCAAAGTATTATTTCAAGTTTCAGAAATCTCTGGAGCACAATGAGCATGGCGTGCTCAGTGCTTTAATTATTTATAAGGTGCTGCTTTACTTTCTAGAGTCCGACTATAGTTTGAATGAGGATTATATGTTTGATTACGAAGATACCCGTCAGTTCTACCTTCGCCGAGAGATACTACGTTCCATGGCATCTCATACGTGCAAGGATATCTATCAGAATGATGCATTGCGTTTCTCTTTCCTGTTGATTCTCTGCGACGATGCCCAGGATTGGGGCAGAAAGAATATTACCCAACTTTATGTTGACAACCAAGGAGGATATGAGTTTGGGAATGTCCTAATAACAGAAGGACAGCCCATACAATCCACAATCAGTGACAGTTACGAAGTAACCACTAATGAAACTTTGAAATTACTGCTTGATAATTATAAGAAGCAATGCAAGAGTTATCGAAGCTTGTTCAGGGATGGACAAGATACCTCCAATCGAAATTTTGAATTCAAACGTAGCCTTACTATGAAATCAACAGTGGACGGTGGAGGTAGAACAGATTACAATCTCACTCTGGAAGTATCAACCGACAGGCAAACAAAGGTTGTTGTTAAGAAAGCAGATGAAACGCAATTTAATGCTGAAGATTCTATCATAGCTACATTGAAGACGATATTTGAGAATGATAAGGATGATACAAGTGCAGACAATCGTGTTTTTACTATTATGATTAGCTAAAATAGGATGTATGATTATGAAGACGATGATACTGGTATGGGGTGCCTCGGAACGGGGTAAATCCCAAAGCATAAAGAGACTGGCAATGACATTTCCGTTTGAAACCATCATCAGACCTTGGCAGGGTGATGACTATGACTCATACGTTATAGGAACCGTAAAGGATCAGGATGGAAATGAAAGAATTGTCGGCATAGAAAACCAAGGCGACCCCAACTCTCAACAAGAGGAGTGGGTAAAGGCTTGCATTGATGTTAATTGCGATGTAATAGTTGCAGCCTGTCGGTCATACGGAAAGACCAAAGAGGACGCATATCAACTTGGACACGATAATGGTTACTTTGTTGTTGAAGCATCCACACTGTTCTATGAAGATGGACCGACATTGCCCAATGGCATTGACTTAAGGGACGTCTTTGCTGAGAAAATGACACAAATTATAATGCGGTGCTTGAAATAATTGCAGTCACCGCTTTTACGTGTAGGCGGAGCGTTAATGAGGCATGAGGAATGTCTGCACAGTTTTCTCTGCCCCAAAAGAAATAATTAAAGCAAATATATGAAAGGAATAGTATTAGCTGGAGGCAGTGTAACACACATCTATCCGATAACGAGATTTCAGGAACATGTCCCTTGCTATCCCTTATACACAACGAGATAGATAAGAATCAAGACTTTTATCTGGTGTAGAACGATTTTTATAATAAAAAATATACAATGGCAAAAGGTTTCGTAGCGGCTTCTGGCCTTACGCGCAGCTGGGTTCGCGATGGGGCAAGAGGGTCTTTCGCACAGCCAAGAAGCCTTGTTACTAATGGGGCGGGGAACCCGCTGGTCTCTCATAAGACAAATGGTTCAATAACAGCGGGTCTATCCCATTTTGAAAAATAATAACGTGAAGGTAAGCAGTTTTCGGGACTTTTCACTTCATTCCAGAAGCGGGAAACCGTTAACCGCTAACCTCTAAACAATTGATAATTATGGATAATAACAAGATTACAGTAACCTCTCCGTTGCTGCCAGACCTCGATGAGTTTAATGAGCTGCTGAAGGAGATTTGGGCGAGCAAGTGGATAACCAACAATGGTAGTTTTCATAAACAATTAGAGAAGGCTCTTGCAGAGTATCTGAAGGTGCCTTACATCAGCCTCTTCACCAATGGTACGCTACCCTTGCTTACTGCATTGCAGGCATTGAGGATTACAGGAGAAGTCATCACTACACCATATAGTTTCGTGGCAACGACACATAGTATTTGGTGGAACGGCTGCAAACCTGTTTTTGTAGATATTGAGGAAGAAACTTGCGGTATTGACCCCAATAAGATTGAGGCAGCAATTACTCCTAAGACTACTGCAATTATGCCCGTGCATTGCTATGGCAAGCCGGTAAAGATGAAACAAATCCAGGAGATAGCAGACAAGTACGGCTTGAAGGTTATCTATGATGCTGCACATGCTTTTGGAGTAGAAGTTGATGGCGCAAGTGTGCTGAACGCTGGTGACATGAGTACACTTAGCTTCCACGCTACCAAGGTTTACAATACGCTGGAAGGTGGTGCTTTGGTGATGCACGACGAAACCACTAAGAAACGTATCGATTATCTTAAGAACTTTGGTTTTGCTGGAGAAACAGAGGTGGTGGCCCCAGGCATTAACTCTAAAGTTGATGAAGTACGCAGTGCCTACGGTCTGCTGAACCTGAAACAGGTTGATGCTGCCATAGCAGCACGTCAGAAGGTTGCACAAAAGTATCGCGAGGCCTTGCGTAACGTTCCTGGAGTGCGTTTCTTCGATGATATGCCTGGAGTTCGTCATAACTATAGTTATTTCCCCATCTTTATCAATGCTGAGGAATATGGAAAGACCCGTGATCAGCTTTACTTTGAAATGAAAGCAGCCAATGTGCTTGGCCGTAGATATTTCTATCCACTTATCAGCACCTTCAGTACCTATCGTGGCTTACCAAGTGCAACTCCGGAAAATCTCCCTGTAGCAACAAAGATTGCCAACGAGGTGATTTGTCTTCCAATGCACCATGAATTGACAGATAAGGATATTGAAAGAGTTTTGAACATTGTTATAAGATAAGTTTTATGATTAAAACTTCAATAGTGGCAGACAGTATCAAACTGTCGCTAGTACGTAGCCTTTTCAATGAGGCCAAGAAATATGACGACGTGATTGACTTCACGTTGGGCGACCCCGATGTGCAGACGCATCAGGCTATTAAGGATGCAGCTTGTGCTGCCATCCAGCAGGGGAAGACCCGCTACTCCCAAAATGCAGGTCTTTTGGACCTTCGCCAGACTATCAGCAAGTATTATGAGCGCAAGGAAGGTTTCAAGTATAACCCGGTAACTGAGGTCATGGTAACAGTTGGAGCGATGGAAGGTCTCTATTTGGCTCTTATCTCCATGCTGAATCCTGGTGACGAGGTTATTATTCCCGCTCCTTATTATGTCAACTACACACAGATGGTTCGCATGTGCCATGCTGTTCCTGTAATTGTTGACAATCCTGAGAAAACAGATTTGACGTTTGATGTGGCTGAAATAGAGAAGGCTATTACGTCAAAGACTCGTGCCATCATGATTAATACCCCGTCAAATCCTTCTGGTCGCATCATCCCTCAGGATAAGATTGTAGCCATTGCAGAGTTGGCAAAGAAGCATGATTTGGTGGTCATCTCTGACGAGGTTTACAAGTGCCTAATTTACGATAATGTTCCTTTCAAGAGCATTGTGGCTATTGATGGCATGCGTGAGCGTACAATCCTGATTAACTCGCTCTCTAAGGAGTTCTGTATGACGGGTTATCGTATTGGGTACGTACTGGCCCCAGAGGAGATTATTGCGGCAATGACCAAACTTCAGGAGAATGTTTGTGCTTGTGCCCCGCTTCCATCACAGTATGCTGCCATCAAGGCTCTTAGTGGTGAAGAGGACTATTCCAAGAATATGGTAAACATTTTCACAGAGCGTAGAAATGCACTTTTTGAAGGCTTAAGCAAAATCGAGAAGTTTAATGTTAAGGCTCCAGAGGCTACATTCTATATGATGGTTGACATCTCGAAGACAGGTATGGATTCTATAGATTTCTGTTATGCTCTGCTTCGAGGCGCTCATGTTGCTGCTGTGCCAGGTGTAACTTACGGCCAGTGCTGTAATCATTATATCCGTATAGCCTTTACGCTTGATATAGAGAAGATTAAGGAAGGTGTGCATAGAATCACAGAATTTGTAAATAGCTTGTAAATATGAAGAGAGTTTTAATGCTTGGTGGCAGTATCTATCAGACATACGCCATCAAAGCTGCAAGAGATATGGGCTACTATGTCATTACTTGCGATTATCTTCCCGATAATCCAGGTCATCAGTATGCTCATGAATATCATAATGTCAGTACAACTGATAAGGAAGCTGTATTGGCTCTGGCTAAAGAGCTGAAGGTTGATGGAGTTGTAGCCTACGCCTCAGACCCTGCAGCTCCTACTGCTGCATACGTCAGTGAGAAACTTGGCCTGCCAACCAGCCCTTATAAGTCTGTAGAGATTTTGAGTAAAAAGCATCTTTTTAGACAGTATCTTACTGAACATGGTTTCAATGTTCCCAAGGCAAAGAGTTATAGAACCTTTGAAGAGGCTGCGGCTGACATCGATAACTTCCATCTGCCGGTCATGGTGAAGCCTGTGGACTCATCTGGTAGTAAGGGTATCAATAAGATGACCGACAAGTCACAGCTAAAGGCCTTTGTTGAAGATGCCTTGTCTTATTCTCGCGATAAGATATTCTTGATAGAAGAGTTTATCGTGAAGAATGGTCCTCAGATTTCTGGTGATGCCTTCTCTGTTGACGGCAAGTTGGTATTCCATTGCTTGGGCAATGAGTTCTATAGCACTAAGGTAGATAAAGACTTTGCACCTCTTGGTGAGTGCTGGCCAACGGCGATGCCTAAAGAGGTGATTGACACCTTGGAGGCAGACTTGCAGCGATTGATAACCTCACTAGGGATGAAATCAACGGCCTATAATGTAGAAGCTATTTATGGTACTGATGGAAAGGTTTACATTTTGGAGCTTGGTGCTCGTAGCGGTGGAAGCTTGATTCCTCAAATAACAGCTTTGGCAACTGGCGTTGACATGGTTCCCTACGTTATCAAGGCAGCTTTGGGTGAAGATTGCTCTGACTTGATGATGGCTCCTGTTAAGGGTTTCTGGTCTAACTATATGGCTCACGCCAACGAGACTGGAAAGTATGCTGGTATTGAATACGACGAAGTGTTCAAGAAGAACAATCTTGTCGATTTTGTAACTGACATCAAGGAAGGTGATCCTGTTCACAAGTATCGTGATGCCCAGGACTGCGTAGGTGAACTTTTGTTGAAATACGACAGCGCAGAGCAGATGAACGATATCATTGAGAATATGGATAAGTACGTTACAATTAAGGTAAAGTAAATGGAAAAAGCAATCGGTGGCTACTTTGAGTTGGAACTGAACGAAGGCTTTGAACGGCATAGAGATGCAATAAAGCTTAATTCAGGTCAATACGCATTGGAGTATATCTTGAAGGCGCGTAAGTACCGTAAGGTGTATTTGCCGTATTATATATGTGATTCCGTGCTCCGACCGCTCAAAAGGCAAGGCATTGCGTATGAGTTCTATCACATTAATGAATTCTTAGAACCCGCTATTGAACTGCATCCCAAGGATGACGAAGCAGTGCTATACGTGAACTACTTTGGGCTGATGAACCATAAGGCATACACATTCTGTTACGCATACCGCAATACCATCTTAGACTATACTCAAGCTTTTTATAGTGAGAAAGGTAATAAATATGATGACAAAAGTATTCAGTGCGATACGTTTTATAGCTGTCGCAAATACTTCGGTGTACCAGATGGAGCATATCTCTATACTGATTGCATATTAGATGAAGAAATATCTCAGGATGAATCTTTTGACCGTCTGACTTTCCTTACTAAACGTATAGATCGTTCAGCACAGGAGGGTTATGCCGATTTTCATGCCAACGACAAAGCACTTTCCAGTGTTGGAATGCGTAGAATGTCGAAACTCACAGAGAAGATGATGCGCAGTATCGATTATTCGGACAAGGCTATCAAACGCATACATAACTTCCATCTCCTCGACAATGTTCTTCGCGATAGTAACCGCTTCAAATGGGATATGGACTATGGCACAGTGCCTATGATTTATCCTTATTATGTAGAGAATGGCGCAAAACTGCGCCAGCACCTCATCGACCATCAGGTTTTCTGTGCCCGCTACTGGCCGAATGTTTTGGAGTGGTGCCAGAAAGGTAGCATAGAATACCAATTGGCTGAGAATATGGTTTGTCTGCCTATAGACCAGAGATATGGAAATGAGGATATGGAGAGAATATTAGAAATAATTAAACAACAACAACAATGAATACAGTTGCATTCCGTGATTTTGAAGAACGAGATATTGACTTTGTTTACCGTTGCAAGAATGATGAAAAGCTCAATAGTATGATAGTAGGTAAAAACCATTCTTTAACTTATGAGGAGGCCGCCAAATGGGTTTATGGCTGTATGGGAGAACATGACACTTATAAGTTTTGGGCGGTTTGTACTAATGATGATGAAAAAAAAATAGTCGGATGGGTTAGCCTATCGCAGATAGATTATGAGAATCATTCTGTTTGTCATCATGGCATTGTAATAGGTGATAATGATTATCGTGATGGAGTGGCAATGTTTGAAGCAATGATTTTCTCTATGGAATATGCTTTTAATAGCTTAAATCTTCATAGATTGTATGGGTCGTGCCTGTCAGGACATAAGATATCCCCCCACATGTTAAATGCATTAGGTTTTAACCTTGAAGGTGTTCAGAGAGATGCCGTTTGTCGAAATGAAAAGTATTATGATATCCTTAACTACGCAATGTTAGAGGAAGAATATCATAGTTTAATTGAGTCGGGGGCTTTCGAAACAGAGCATCTTATTATGCGATTTGTTAGCAGTATGAAAAGATCAAAAAGTAATTAATAATCAGTTATTTATCAGAGATATGGAAATTAAAAAGTTTTTAGAAGATTTTGCAGACCAATTTGATGACACAGATGCATCAGAAATCCATGTTGATACAAAATTCCATGATTTGGAAGAATGGGGTTCGCTGATTGGTATGAGTGTAATCGCAATGGCTAAGACCGAGTACGGTAAAACTATTACAGGAAAGGAAATTCGGGAGTGTGAAACCGTTGAGGATTTATTTAACCTTATTAATACAAAGTGATGATTGGATTTAACCCATTCTCTCTTGAAGGCAAAACCGTCTTAGTGACAGGTGCTTCGTCCGGTATAGGGCGAAGCATCGCAGTCACTTGTTCCAAGATGGGAGCAACGGTAATTATCAATGGCCGAAATAAGGTACGCCTACAAGAAACACTCTCGCAGATGGAGGGCGAAGGCCATATTGTGGCTATTGGAGATTTGACAGAGTCTACATCTCTTATTGAAATTGTTGGTAACCTTCCTAAGCTTGATGGAGTAGTTCAATGTGCAGGAATGGGGCAACGGAAACCTTGCAAGGACTTGCATTTGGGGGACGTTAATCAGGTGATGGATGTAAACTTTAAAGCACCGGTGATGTTACAGGCAGAATTGTTGCGCCAAAAAAAAATCAACAAGGGTGCTTCGATAGTATTTGTAGCATCAATTGCTTCATGGTCTCCAAGTTTTGGAAATTCTGTTTACAGTGCATCAAAAGGGGCTATCATTTCATACGCAAATTGTTTGGCATTAGAATTAGCCCCAAGAAAGATAAGAGTGAATTGCATCAGTCCTGCAATGGTGTGGACAGATCTTATTTTAGCAGATGGTACTGATGAAGAACAATTAAAAGAAGACGAGCAAAAGTACCCCTTAAAGAGGTATGGACAACCTGAAGACATTGCAAACCTCGCAGTCTATATGTTGTCTGATGCGAGTACCTGGATGACAAGTAGTAATGTTAAGATTTCGGGGGGGGCAAATTAGGTTAATATGGCATTCATAAAAGCAATATCATACTATCTTCCTGAAAAGGTAGTAACTAACGAGGAACTGGTCAAGGAGTTCCCAGAGTGGAGCGTTGATAAGGTCGCTCAGAAAGTTGGAGTGGATTCTCGTCATTTGGCTGCAGAAAAAGAAACAGCTGGCGATATGGCAGAGAAAGCTGCACGAAAGTTGTTTGAGGAGTATCAAATTGATCCTAAGACAATTGACTTCTTGATGCTTTGCACCCAAAGCCCTGACTATTTCCTGCCTTCAACAGCTTGTTTACTCCAAGACAGGTTAGGAATCCCAACATCAGCAGGTGCTTTCGATTACAACTTGGGCTGTTCTGGTTGTGTATATGGCATGGCGATAGCTAAGGGCTTGATATCAGCAGGTATAGCTAAGAATGTACTCTTACTGACAGCAGAAACATACAATAAGTATTTGCATCCGTCAGACAAGAGCAATCGTTCTATCTTTGGTGATGGAGCAGCAGCTTGTTTGATATCTACAGAGGGCTTTGCTGAAATAGGTGAATTCGCTCTTGGTACTGATGGTAGTGGTGCTAATAATTTGATAGTGAAGACGGGAGCATCTCGTCAAAAAGAAACAACAGGAAAATTCGTAGAGGACGAGGAAGGTCATATTTGGTATGATGATTATCTCTATATGAATGGTGGCTCAATCTTCAACTTTACATTGGATGCAGTGCCTGCTATGATGAAAGAAATTCTGAAAAAAAACCAATTAGAGAAAGATCAGATTGATTATTATGTATTCCATCAGGCTAATAAGTTTATGTTAAATACTATTCGCAAAGTATGTATGATACCAAAGGATAAGTTCTATGTTAATTTGGCTACAACAGGAAACACAGTGTCATCAACAGTGATGATTGGTTTGAAGGATTGCATAGTTAATGGAATCATAAAGATTGGTGATAAAGTGCTTGTTTCTGGTTTTGGCGTAGGGTTGAGCTGGGGCGGAACACTGTTGAGATTTAAATAAAAAAACGTTATGACTGAATGTGAAAGAATTATAGAACAAGGTATCCTGCCTGCATCCTTTTTTGAAGAAGAGGTAAGATGTGACTTTTTTGTTGATAAAAGAAGGAAGAAACTATGGGCAATACTCCTTGATATGCTCAGCGAGATAGACAGGGTGTGTGCAGAAAATAATCTGACTTACTACTTGAGTAGTGGAACTTTGTTGGGAGCGATTAGACACAAGGGATTTATTCCATGGGATGATGACATTGATATTGCCATGCCAAGATCCGACTACGAAAAACTGATTCAATTACGCGGTAAATTCAAATATCCATTCATTGTTCAAACGCCATATACTGAAAATGGTTATTTCATGTCCTTTGCAAGGGTCTGCAATATCAATACGACATTCGCATCTGAAGTCTTTATTTATAATAATTATAGACAAGGCAGTTTTATTGATATTTTTCCTTATGATTATTATGACCCTATCGGAAATGAAAACTTGTTTGACAGGATAAAATTTCTAGCTCGCTGTTTGGGAATGGTTATGAAAAAGACTAATCCCCATTTCACAGCCATAGAAGAAGATATTGAGAAAGAACTGTGGTTGCGTAGTCCGTTTGAGATTTACGATGAAATTCAAACCCTTGCTAAGAATGCAGGTAGTAAAGATAGCCCTTACATTACAAGCTTAGTTTCTACATTGTCAAGGTACGAGAAAAAGATGTATCCTGTGGAATGTTTTAAGGATACCATTCGAGTGCCATTTGAAAATATGGAGTTACCTGTGCCTGACGGTTATGATATTATGTTGAAATTACAATATGGTGACTATATGCAGTTCCCTCCTGTTGAGAAAAGAGGCCTATGGCATAGCAATTTCACGTATGATCCAGATATGCCATTTGATGAATACAAGAAAAAATATTATAATAACAAATAATTATGCAAGCAATAATCCTCGCAGCAGGAATGGGTAAGCGTCTTGGCGAGTATACCAAGAACAACACCAAATGTATGGTCCCTGTCAATGGAACTCCGTTGATTGATAGAGTACTTCGACAACTTTCGGAATTGTCCCTAAATCGTGTCGTAATAGTAGTAGGCTATGAAGGCCAGAAACTTATGGACTATTTGGGCCATGAGAGAAATGGTCTGAAGATAGAATACGTAAATAATCCCATCTACGATAAAACAAACAACATTTATTCTTTAGCACTGGCTAAAGACAAACTTCAGGAAGATGACACACTGCTTATAGAGAGTGACCTCATCTTTGATGATGGTATGTTTCATCTACTATTGAATAATCCACATCCCAATTTGGCACTTGTTGCTAAATATGAAAGTTGGATGGACGGTACAATGGTTCGTATAGATGCAGACAATAATATTGTAAATTTTGTACCAAAGGATGCTTTCCGTTATGAAGATACAAACTTGTATTATAAAACGGTCAATATCTACAAATTTTCCAAAGAATTTTCTCAAACGAAGTATGTACCTTTCCTTGATGCTTATACAAAAGCAATAGGTAATAATGAATATTACGAGAATGTCCTTCGCATAATATCCTTTTTGAATAGCCATGACTTGAAAGCATTGCCTATCACGAATGAGAGGTGGTATGAGATAGATGACAAACAAGATCTTGACATTGCACAGGCTTTGTTTGCCGATGGAGAACATATTCTTCAGAAATACTTTGGTCGCTATGGAGGGTTCTGGCGGTTCCCGCAAATGTTGGATTATTGTTATCTGGTAAATCCATTTTTTCCATCGGAAAGATTGCTTGATGAAATGCAGTCAAACTTCCGCACCCTGCTAACGGAATACCCATCGGGTATGAAGGTGAACTCACTGTTAGCAAGCAAGTGTTGGGGGGTGAAAGAGAGTTACATTATTCCAGGCAATGGTGCGGCAGAATTGATTAAGGCTTTAATGGAAAGTATTTCGGGGAAACTTGGCGTAGTCCGACCCACCTTTGAGGAGTACCCTAACCGTATGGATGCAGATAGTGTGGTAACATATATTTCTAACCATAAGGATTTCCGTTACGACGAGAATGATCTGATGGAATTCTTTGGGAACAATCCTGTTGAGACATTGCTACTCATCAACCCTGATAACCCAACAGGCAATTATTTATCATTTGAAGGGGTGCAGGTACTAGCCAAATGGTGTGAGAAGAAGGGCATCCGGCTGATACTCGACGAGAGCTTTGTTGATTTTAGTGAATGTTGGAAAACGGGGTCAATGCTCCACGACGAGTTGCTTGAAGCTTATCCACACATGGCGGTGATGAAGAGTATTTCGAAGAGCTTTGGGGTACCGGGACTACGCTTGGGTATATTGGCCTCAGCTGATACCGAATTGATTGCAGATTTGAAAAACAAAGTGAGCATTTGGAATATCAACTCATTTGCAGAATATTTTATGCAAATATTTACAAAGTATGAGAAGGATTATTATAAGGCATGTTCGAAATTTATAGAAGAAAGAAGTCGCTTCGTAAATGAATTAAATAAGATAGAATTTCTTCATGTAATGCCAACACAGGCAAATTACGTGTTCTGTGAAGTCAAACCACCTTATACCGCCTCTGGTATTGTTATGACGATGTTGAAAGAGCACAATATATTAATGAGTAATTGCCGTGCAAAGAAAGGTCTTGAAGGTGACCGATATATGAGAATTGCCATAAGGGGGCGAAAAGATAATGAATTTTTAATTTCAGCTTTAAAAACACTGTAATGAAAGTTTGTATAGTAGGCGGTGGTCATATTGGAACCACCCTTTCGTGTTACATCAAACACACTCATCCTGAATACAGGGTGTCATTATTCACACAGAAGCCGGAACGGTTTACGGAGACAATCAAATGCAATGACATAGAGGGTGGCTTTTCTTACTATGTAAAACCTGATTGTATCAGCAACGATGCAAGAGTAGCGGCTGGAGGTGCGGATATTGTTTATATTGCGCTTCCACATTTTGCCGTTGAAAAAGCATTCAGCGATATTGCCCCATTCGTTTCTGAAAGGGCAATGATAGGAGTGCTTCCAGGCGGTGGCGGATGTGAATTTTATTTTAGAAAGTATTTTGACAATCAGAAGACATTGTTCGGTTTTCAGAGAGTTCCTTTTACTGCTAAACTGGTAGAGTATGGAAAAGAGACTAATCTTAAGAGTTGGAAACCGTTTAGTGTAGTAGGAACATTGCAGTCTAGAAGGGTTGACGATGCGTGTGCTTTAATAGAAGCATGCGGCCTTAAAACAAAAGAAGCTCAAAATTTTCTTGGAGTTTCTCTTACACCTACCAACCCAATACTTCACACATCAAGAACATATGAGATTTTTGGCCAGTATGACCAAAATTACATATTCCCTGATAAGCAAAAATTCTATGTAGGATGGACTGATAAGGCTTCTGCAACCATGTTTGCTATGGATGCAGAGTTACATAACTTACTTGATTCCATTACTGAGATAGACACTGACGCTATAAGACCACTTTCTGAACATTATGAATCGCCAACCATTAAAGCATTGACAAAAAAAATAAACAGTATAGCAACGTTCCAAACTGTATTTGCACCCATGAAAGAGGTGGAAGAAGGCTTTATCGCAGACACAACTTCGCGAATGTTCACTGAAGATTTTCCGTGGGGATTACTTGTTATCCGCTCATATTTTGATTTCTTTGGAATAGATGCCCCTATGATGGATACTGTATTAGGATGGTATTCACGCTATATGGGATATGATTGGTTCGTTGATGGAAAGTTGGTTGGAAAGGATTTGCTGAAGACAGGTATGGTGCAAAATTATAATATTAAAACAAAGAGCGAACTGCTAAATATTTATAATCAAAATTAAATAATAATGGCTAAAAAAATAATTATATCTGCTGACGATTTTGGACGTAACCCCTATAGGAACCAGGCTATTGACGAAGCTTTTTCAAAAGGGTTCATCAAATGTGCAGCATTGATTGTTAATTCTCCCTATTCTATTGAAGCTATAAACTTGGCAATCCGGGGGGGGTATATTAAACATATACACTGTCATTTCAATTTTACGGGTGGACTTTATACGGACTATAATGCCATTAGTCAATCAATGCGTGAAAACAGTGAGTGGACGGATGGAAAGAAATTTAGGGTTCAAAAACAATTACCTTACGGGGAGATAGATACTATTGACAGTGTTAAAATGGTCGGTATCTTCTATGATGAGCTGGTTGCTCAATATGAACTGTTTATGAAACTAACTGATGGGAAAGCCAATTGTAATCATGTTGATTTCCATTGTTATTATAATCTCAGTTGGCCCATAGCATTAGCATTGAGGGATTTTAGTATTCGTTATCAAATTAAAACGGTACGAATTATAGGGTGTCATCAAGAAACTAATCCAATTATGCAAATACTTGCTCATCTTGGATTGGCAAATGGTGTAAAGGCATATCGCTCTTGCAATATAGACTTTTATCTTTGCAATTTGGAATCGCTTAAAAATGAAGAGATAATGGAGCTATATGTTCATCCAGACTATTATAAGAGCCCTTTAATGGATAATTCTGTTTCTTATTTTGGTCACCCTAAGCGTTTGTTAGAAACTCAAATTTCCGATTTGCTGCAAAAGGCAAAAGACATAGAATTTGTTTCTTGGGCTGAGGTATAATTTTCAATATATTTTATGAAAGATAATGTCGTGTTTCGGTTTTTCCTGTTAAGTTTCTTCTTGACAATAGTTTCATCATCATTCTCATGTTGCGTGAGGGATGACTACCATGCTGAGAAAGAGGAAGTAAAAGGGGAAGAAAATGGGGAGGAAAAGGATGTTACTGCTCCCTTGTCCCCCAACCGGATTATGATAGTACCAGACATACAAAATTACATGGATGACAGTTCTCGGTATAAACACATAGATTCGATAACAAATTACTACATAAGTAACATTTCTGATTTTGCAGCTTGCATTCAAGTGGGTGATTTGACAAATAACAATAGAATAGAACAGTATCAGACAGCGTATGATCATTTTTTCAGTAAGTTCCCCAAAGGTAAAGAACCATATTTTTGCTTGGGGAATCATGACTATGGTGTGAATGGAACGTCAAATATCCGTTCTTCAAATCTCCCGTCTTTTATGAAACCTGTAATGGATTTCTCAATGGATGCGAATGGAAATGAGAATTATGTCCGCTTCCTTCAAATAGGAGATACGCAGTACGCTGTGCTTGATTTGGAGTTCGCCCCGAGAAATGAAGCAATAGCTTGGGCAAATGATGTCGTTCAAAATTATTCCACGACACCATTTATTATCTTAACGCACGTTTTTACAAATAAATATGGCCAAATCCATGATGTTACCGACTCATCAGTCTATTATCCAGGATCACAAAAAACATATACCATGGGTGGAGACTATATAAATGACAGCATGGAAATTTTCAATAAGCTAATCTATAATAACCCTAACATTATTATGGTGATTTGTGGACATACCTTTATCCCTGATTATATAGAAGTATGTAGCAAGAAGAATTCCATAGGGAAGGATGTATATGTTGTCACTGTAAATTATCAGCATTATACTGAGGGAGGTAGTGGATATGTTGGTATTTTGGAGTTTGGTGAGAACTTTTACAATATCAGGTCGTTTTCAACAGCAACAAATCAATATGGGCCGATAAACATTACTTTTGGAGGAGAAACATCCATCAAAGCTATTGAAACAAATGGTAAAGAAAATACTATTATTTACAATCTTATAGGTCGGCGAGTTGAGAAGTCACAAAAAGGAATAATTGTTGTAAATGGTAAGAAAATAATAGCAAAATAACGATATAGACTACAGGTCTCGCTGACTCTTAATACATAGTTATAGTTGGTTGAGAATAAGGTCTTGGACTGGAGAGAGGGCTTATTAGAATACGTTCAAATTTATGGCGCAGAATATATCACTTTCTTGAATGGCTCTATTAGCCGATAAGGAATAAAAAAAGAGAATTTGTTTACTGGATATATATGGCAGAACAAAGTTTAAAAGATAAGACAGTAAAAGGCGTTGCCTGGAGCGGTATTGATAATGTTGCACATTTTGGTGTGGCATTTGTTGTCAGTGTTGTGTTGGCCCGTCTGCTTTCGCCGGATGACTATGGCTTGATTGGAATTATAGCAATCTTTACGGCTGTATGTCAGACGCTTATTAATGCGGGGTTTACCACAGCACTCATTCGAAAAAAGGATGCTACTGATGATGACTACAATACTGTGTTTATTGTCAATCTTGGAATGAGTTTACTGCTATATAGTATTATCTTTATATGTTCTCCGCTTATTTCCGACTTTTTCAATCGTGAAGAGCTTATTAATTTGACACGGGTATCATCATTGGGGATGATAATCGGGGCATTGGCATTGGTGCAACAGACTCGCCTAACCAAGAGAATAGACTTCAAATCACAGACAAAGATAACAATAACAGCATCTTTAGCAAGCGGAGTTGTTGGCATTGCTATGGCCTTTCTCGGTTTAGGTGTCTGGGCCTTGGTAGCTCAGCAACTTGTTGCACAGTTATTGCGCACGATATTGCTCTGGTATGTGAACAAGTGGATTCCCAGAATGCAGTTCTCGTCTGTGAGTTTTCATGAACTGTTCGGCTTCGGCTGGAAGATGATGGTGAGTGGTCTGATAGATACAGTATGGAAAGAACTTTACCAGGTCGTGGTGGGCAAGTTCTACAGTCCTGCCACACTTGGGCAATATACACGTGCAAAGCAATTCTCAACTTTGTTTTCAAGTAATTTGACATCGGTTATACAACGTGTAACCTATCCTGTTCTGAGCAATATCCAAGATGACAAGGAGCGTATGGTTTCAGCATATCGTAGGATAATTAAGACCACGATGTTTATTACTGCCGTCTGCATGCTCTTTCTTGGAGCCATAAGTGAGCCTCTGCTCCATTGCCTTATCGGCCCCAAATGGCATGAAGCGGCCACATATCTGCCGCTCATCTGTTTGACAGGCTCCACCTATCCGCTTCATGCCATCAATTTGAACATGCTGCAGGTGCAAGGTCGCAGCGACCTGTTCCTTGGCTTGGAAGTCATTAAGAAAATAATTGCTATTGGTCCACTAATGGTAGGTGCTTTCGTGGGCATTATGCCTATGCTTTATACTAATATTATTACAACTATTATTGCCTATTTCCTGAACTCCTACTATTCTGGAAAATTTGTTGGTTATAGTTCCTGGATGCAACTGAAAGATATTGCCCCATCATACGCTTTGGCTACATTGATGGCTCTTTCTGTATATTTCCTGAAATACCTCCCTATTACCTATTGGGTGGTGTTGCCTTTGCAGATTGCAGTCGGTGCCATCGTGTTCTTTGTTGTCTGCTACAAGACTAATATGGAGGAATATGTTGAAGTTAAGAATATGTTATACCCCTATTTAAAGAAGATAAAAAGATAATGGAGCAAAATAAGTTTTTAGTCTGTGTACGTTGCATGACCTTTAACCACGCACCATACATTGTTGATGCCATGAACGGCTTCGCCATGCAACAGACATCATTTCCCTTTGTCTGCTGTATTTTAGACGATGCGTCCACTGATGGTGAACCAGAAGTTATTCGTCAATACCTTCAAGATAATTTTGATTTGGAGGATAAGACAGTTGTCCGGAATGAAGAAACCGATGATTATGTTTTGACGTTTGCAAGACACAAAACTAATGTAAATTGTTTTTTTGCAGTGTTTTTTTTAAAATACAACCATTACAAAATAAAATCCAAATTACCATATATCGCAGAGTGGAATGAGAATGCCAAATACGTTGCGCTGTGTGAGGGCGACGACTATTGGATTCATCTACAGAAGTTACAGATGCAATATGATTTTATGGAAAGTCATGAGAACTATAGTTGTTGTTATACAAAATATAAGGCTTTTAGCCAGTCAAAAAATAAGATGGTAAGGATAGGAGGATTAAATTATAAAAATATTTATGAGATGTTATGGAAAGATGTAATAATCGCGACCTGTACTTTTTTTTATCGAAATAAGTGTCTTGAAGGATATGTTGACTTCATAAAAGAGGAAAGCCGGAATTGGCTTATGGGCGATAAACCATTATTCTTTTATTTAGGGCATAAAGGTTTTACAAAATTATTAGGTGTTGTATCTTCAGTTTATCGTGTTTTGCCAGAATCAGCAAGTCATTCTTCTAATTTGGAACTACAGTTGACAAGGGCCCAAAACACAATAGATATTTACATGTTTTTTGCAAACAGATTCTTTCCAAATGATATCGTTTTAAAGAAACAAATTGAAGGTGGTCTATTATATAGACAATATGTAGTTTACATCATAGCTAATGTTCCATTACCACAAGAATTGAGAAATACAATACTTCATTATAAAGGAAAATATCTAAAATTACATTTTATAAAATTATTTATTGTTTTTCCTTGGTTTGGTAGGTGTTTATATTCTTTAAAAAGAAAAATAAATGTTTGGGTAAGAATCTTATAAATCTCAATTTTTAAATTACTTTACTTATACAGCTAAAGTTTACGTATGGAACATCGTAGAAATCTATTATTGGATATAATTAGGGGAATTTCTGCGCTATTGATAATGTTATATCATTATACCTGGCGATTCAATGAAATTTCTCTAACTGAAAAATATCATTTTAATATGCCTCTTAAATTATCATGGGGGTGTTATGCTGTAATAACATTTTTCATGTTAAGTGGATACCTTACTATGAGAAATCTCGAAAATAAAATACCGATAAAGGTATTTATTAAAAAAAGAATAATAAGATTATACCCTACATTTTGGGCATCATTGCTTGTTACAACTCTATTTGTTATATTAACTAACTTAGATACAATTACTTTTAAAGATTTTCTGTGGAATTTGACAATGGTCCCCTCTGCATTTCACGCAAAACCTGTTGATAGTGCATATTGGACTCAACTGTTTGAACTGATTTTCTATGGGTATATAATTGCATTGCTTTGGATTTCAAAAACGAAAATCCAATTAAATTTTCTTTTATTATGGCTCTTCCTTTCTGTCATAGTTTATTATTTACAAGATTCTACAATTTGGGGGGGGCAGTTTAGAGTGCTTGGAATGCCAAAATATAATTCTGTATTTATAGCTGGGATGATGATAAGAAATATTGGAAAGAGACAATGTCTGGTTCATTCCTATTTAGTTTTATTATTGTGTTTTTTTAACTTTTTTCTATGGAATAATTGGTTGTCAATAATGTTTTTTTCTATCTCATTTATAGTTATATATGCATCTGCTTTTATAAATATTCAAATTGGCATTAAAAAGATTGTATTTAATAATTGGATTGTTGGGGGTATTACTTTTTTTGCGTCCATTTCATATCCACTATATTTAATTCATCAAAAGATAGGATATGTTATAATTGTTGAAATTATCGAAAATGTTCATTTAAGTTCTGAATATATCATTATAGTTCCTATCATCACTTCGATATTTATTGCGTGGCTAATTAATAAATATATAGAAAAGCGTTTGTCCAATTATCTTTTAAAACATCTAAATGTGGAATAACTTTTTTCTGTGTTGTAATAAAAGCATGAAATAATGTTAATACACCTTTTGCCTCGTATGGCTCTAAAGAGATTGCTTTCAATTGTTATTGGACGCTATTGATTTGTTATACACAATATTATGTACAAATATTTTTATTGTATTTTTTTCTTTGCTGCAAGTGTTCTTTCCCTACAAAGTTATGGTCTTCCGCTTACTATGCGACAGACTTTTACTTTTTTAATGTTTGTAACTTGTTTTATCTGTGATGGTAAGTTGTGGATTAATAGATACCTTAAATTATATTGGACATTTGTATTTTTTTATGGAATTTCGTCTTTATTTACAGGTTCTTTTGCCAGCTTTCTGTTGCGTTTAATTGGTGATTATTTTGTTGCATATGTAGCTCTGTGGGCAATAAGAATACTTATAATTAGGTATAAATCTTTGAATTTCTTTTTCTATATAGCTTTGCTCATTGGGTTCTTCGATGGTTTAGTTACTCTGTTACAATTTTTAGGATTAGACTATCTTGGTGTATTTTTGAATAAATTTCAATTAGTAAGCTATAATGTATATTTAAATAGTAATACTGAATTAGATATTGATACGCGCATGATGTGTGCACCTGGTGTCTTTAGCCATCCTGTATTAAATGCGCACGCACTAACTGCTTTTACCATACTATCATTAATCATCATTAAGAAAAATTTTTTAATTGGAACATTTTCAACAATGTTTATGTTGACAACTCTTTTTGCCACACAACAAAGAATGCCTTTTTTGTTAGGCATTTTGTGTTGTGTTATATATACATATAAAAATTTTTCAAAATCTAAATACATATTTATTTTATATCCTATACTTACAATAGTTTTGCTTTTAATAGGATTTGAGTTATATGTTTTTGTTTCTAATGGTGATTTTAGATATTCGAATGTAGGTCTTGATTCCACTGGAAGAGATGAGTTATATAGGAAAAGTATTCAATTCATTATTGATAACCCGTTAGGGGGGCTTCGTTCATTTGTAAAAACTACTAATAATTATCCCCATAATCTTATTTTCAGTGCGTTTATATATGCAGGGTGGATTGGTGGCATGATACTTCTTTATATTGTTTTTCTACAAATAAGAGAGTGTTATGATTCTTTAAAAAACAACGAAACATCAGAGTCTGTATACATACTAGCTTTAGCTGTTGTTTCTTTAACTGCAAATGGTCTGACTCATAACCAATCAATAATTAATGGGGAAATTATAACATGGACAATATGGGGTACTTTCTATTATTCTAAAATTCAAATCTACAAACAAAATAATGAAACCAAAATCAATAATTTTAGTCATAAACAAATCTCAACAAGGTGGAGCGGGAAAAATGCTAAAGTATTTGGCTAATCTTTTAGCCGATAACCATCATCTTGTTACATTTATTTCTATTTATAAAGAACTGAACCAGGAAGATTTAAGACCATCGATTAATTTTATCTCTTTAGGCATAGAAACAAAAGGTGTATTTAATTGGAGGAGACATGCTATCAGTTTGTTGAGAAAAACTATAAAAAGTATTCCACATGATATTGTGTGCTCATTTATGTCAGACGTGTCATTTTTGACAAGGATTGCAACATTAGGGCTTGATTTGAAGTTTGTTGCAGCTGAAAGAAATGATCCGACAACAAGACCTTTTATTTGGAAGTTCTTAACAAATATAACATATATGAGCAGTGATGTATGTGTATTTCAATTAGAGAATGCACGGAAATACTTTTCAAAATTTATTCAGCGCAAAAGCGTAGTCATACCTAACCCTGTTACATCATGGCCAGTTGAACCATTTAAAGGGGAAAGAAAAAAAACAATTGTTTCTGCCGGGAGATTTGTGGAAGAAAAAAGATTTGAGAATCTAATTATCGCGTTTGCTCATATACATTCAATCATACCAGATTATACCCTAACAATCTATGGGGATGGGCCATTACGTCAGAAATACAATCAAATTGCAAAAGAACATAAAATTGTTGATTTTGTATCATTTCCAGGCTATAATTACAATCTATCTGAGCAGATATATGAAGATGGTCTATTCGTTTTAACCTCTAGTTCTGAAGGTATACCAAATGTATTGATAGAAGCATTATCTTTGGGAATTCCAACAGTTTCCACCGATTGTACTCCCGGAGGGGCTTCCTTTCTAACAGATGGTGGTAATAATGGAATTTTGATACCCATTGATGACATAGATTCATTAGAACATGCAATCATAAACGTGTTAACAAACAAAGATCTTTCAGAAAAGTTGTCCAAAAGAGGACCACAAATAGTATCAAGACTTACACCTGAAAAAATAAATGGATTATGGATAGATTTGATAAACAATCTAAACTAATATATCATATTTACTGGGGTACAAGTGGAAACTCAGGCTTATATTTAGATGAAATATATCAATGTCTAAAAAAGAATGGATATAGTCAGAAAATATTTGTGAGCTATTATTATCCCTTTGATTATGGAGAAAAGATTTTTTTCCGTCAGAGTGATATAGCTCATTGCAAAATTAAGGGGATACTTAGAAGATGTTTACAATTATACGAAATAATACTCGCATTCATCAAAATACTGGTTTCTGCGAAAAAAGATAAACCCATAATAATTAATTATTCTCTGATTAGCGGCAGTTATTCATTTGTTTTATATTTCTTAAAGTTGTTAAAAAAAATCTCCCATTGTAAATTGATGATAACATGCCATGATGTATGCCCTTGGGGGGAACATGGTAAACATTCTTCTGAAATGAAAAATCGACAAAATATTTTTAACTTGGCAGATTATCTTTTAGTGCATAACGAGAGGTCTGTTTCAGATCTTCAATGTGTATTCCATATAGAAAAGAAGAAAATATTTAAGCATTTATTCCCTTTGATGGACTTGTCAAAGCTCCAGCCTTTAAAGAAAACCGATAAAAGATGTGATTTCCTTTTTATTGGTCACTTGAGAAAAGACAAGGGTATAGATTTTCTTGTTGAAACGTGGAGAAAGTTCCATCAAATAAAAGATGATGCAACACTTTGGATTTGTGGAAGACCACAAGGACAATGTTATGATGTGGAAGAACTAAAGCACTACAATATTGAGTGTAGATTAGGCTACATAAGCGAAGATAATTATTGCAGGTATATCCAATCAGCACGTTATGTGGTTTTTCCATATTTAAAGGGTACAAATAGTGGTGTTATTTCTACAGTGTTATCGCTTGGGGTTAATGTTTTAGCATCAGATATTCCGATGTTCCGAGAGAATGCACTTGTAACAAATGATAATATGTTTATTAGTGGAAGCAAAGAATCATTGATTAATCTACTGAGTGAAAAGTTTGAGCATAAAGAAGAAATTAATCCGCATGAGAAGATAGATCAATATCGAAAACAGTTTCAGCAAGAAGTAATTGATGTGTACAAAATGCTAACTGCTGCTTCTAAATAAGTTTTATGACACGGAGTAACGGGTTCCTGTTTCACAAATGGAAGATAGATCTCAATTGTTAGCTAATACCACAACGTGGGTAGGGTATGATACGACAGTCAATTATTGGAATACAAGCATAATTTGAATACAATGCTTCGGTAATTAAATTCTTAAAATGTTAACACTTGGCCATTCCTCCAAT
>ERZ842401.1778-NODE-1778-length-29884-cov-5.354118_pt1 | contig 29884 bp, 14 predicted proteins | sample MGYA00521270_ERZ842401 | MGnify/ENA primary metagenome ERZ842401 (study PRJEB31892, sample SAMEA3878208) | bioreactor metagenome | biome: Moose rumen | place: Sweden | collected 2011-10 | study: EMG produced TPA metagenomics assembly of the PRJEB12797 data set... | reverse complement strand
GCTCTTCCGATCTTCAATAGCAAGTTGGGGGACTTCGAACGATATGACCGGCCGGGCACCATTCTTTACAATTTGGCTGTCAACTTCATCGAAGAGGATGACCACCATGCCCTTTGGGTAGGCACACAGTCAGGCATTGTGCGAATCAGTCCCTCGCGCGACATCCAGGACCTACAGACTTACGAATATAGTCAAGACTTTAATGCCTTACAGGCTCAACGCTCCTCCTGTGCTTACGGCTTCGGCAACGTGCTCTTCGGTGCCGATGGCGGTATCTATCGGTTTTCCTGTGATCAGATGCAGCCAGAAGCAGACCTACATCATGTCTATGTTGATGCCATCACTTTCCCCTTTTCCGATGATAGCGAGGCCCAACGTCTGCAGTTAGGACTCGATGCACCGCTGTACACCAAACTGCAGATAGAATTGCCTTACAGCAATAACTCATTCACACTGCACTTCGCTTCAGCACGCTACAGCGGTATGGCCGAAGCCCGATATGAGTATATACTGGAAGGCTTTGACCACCAATGGTCCAATGGTACCGCTACTCCCGAAGCCACCTATGCCAATCTGCCGCCAGGCTCCTACACCTTCCTGCTGCGGCGCGTCGGCCAGTCAGCCCCAGACTCTATGGTGCGCCTTGGCATTACTATCTTGCCGCCCTGGTACCGTACATGGGCTGCTTACCTTATTTATATATTACTGACAGCGGCCGTCATTGTCTATGGCTACTATCGCGCCCAGCGCCGCCTGAAGCGTCGCTATCAGCGGCAAATGGAGGTTTTCCAGCAGGAGCAGGAGAAGCAGACTTTTCAGTCGAAGATACGCTTCTTTGTAGACCTCGTGCATGAGATTCGCACACCGCTCACCTTGATGAGCCTGCCTTTGGAGAAGATGGACACCAATGAATATACGGAAGCCATCCGCCGCAATATGAACTATCTGCTGGGCATCACCAACCAACTGCTCGACTTCCAGAAGCAGGAGACCGGAGGACTCCAACTGATGTGCCGTCCCACAGATGTGGGGCTGATGCTACAGCAGGTCTACGACCAGTTCTACAGTGCAGCAACCATTCAGGACAAGCGGCTGCAACTACAGGTGCCCGATGAGAGCACGATACTCTCCGTCGACCGTGACAAGATGCTGAAAGTGATGATGAACCTGGCAGGCAACGCCCTGAAATATGCGCAGACCGAAATCATCATCCGTCTGACCACCGACGATGACAAGGTCTACATAGCTGTCATCGATGATGGCCACGGTGTACCGCCAGAGGAGAAAGACCGGATATTCGACCGTTATTACCAGATTGGCAAAGACAGCAAAGCCGCCAGCCTGGGCACAGGTCTTGGCCTGGCCTACGCTAAGATGGTGGCCGAAGCCCATAAGGGGGAACTGCAGTATGAGGATGCCCCCGGCGGTGGTTCATGCTTCACGCTGACACTTAAAAGCGAAGGCTTAAAAATGTCAAAAGAGGATTCTGTTCCCATGGCCGTCACCAGAGAAAACATAGGCGATACAGACTCCTCTGCCGACATGCCTCAGCAGCCCTCGCAAGTGAAGTTCCGCATTCTGCTGGTCGAGGACAACGAAGAACTTCTCCGTGTCACTTCCGATGCCCTGCGTCAGTGGTACAAGGTGGCGAAGGCTCATGACGGTATAGAAGCCTTGAAGATGCTGAAGTTCCAAGAGGTGGACGTCGTGGTGAGCGATGTCATGATGCCCCGTATGGATGGTACAGAACTGTGCCGCCGTCTGAAGGAAGACATTGATACCTCCCACCTGCCCGTCATCCTACTCACTGCCAAGGTGGCTGTCGATGCCAAGGTAGAGGGCATGGAAAGCGGTGCTGATATATATATGGAAAAACCTTTCTCCATCAAACAATTACACTTGCAGATAGAGAATCTGCTGCGTTTGCGCCAGCAGTTCTACGAGCGCGTGCGCAAAATAGACGGGTTCCACAACGTGAGCGAGGACAAATCCTCTCCATCGGGTCTCAACCTGCAAGACCTCCAGTTTGTGGAGCGTCTTCAGAAATTCGTAGAGGAGAACATGCGCGATGAAGAATTCTCCATCGACACACTGGCCGAACAACTCAATATGAGCCGCAGCAGTTTCTACCGTAAGATAAAGGCTCTTACCGGTCAGGCCCCCAACGACTACTTGAAGACGGCCCGCATGAACCAGGCTGCCAAACTTCTTCGCGAGGGGTTACGCCCTTCAGAGGCCAGCGAGCGTGTCGGCTTCACCAGCAGCAGTTACTTCGCCAAATGCTTCCGCGACCAGTTCGGTTGTCTGCCTAAGGATTATACTGCCACTCCAGACGGTACCCATTCTGCTGTTTGAACAGATTCTGTCCTACTCTGAACCGATTTTTTTGCTGCTTCTCGCACCCAAATACTACCTTTGCAGGCAAAACCTGAAAGTATTTGGATGATGAAGAAAACGCCACTATTAATCATTCTATTGTCGGTCTTTGGACTGCTCATGTCCTGTCAGCAACCATCCGTCCCAACAACCAAGTCTGGACTTCGCCCGACAGATTTCGACACTATCATCGACCAGAAGCCAGTCCGGCTCTACACCCTCACCAACCAGCAGGGTATGGAGGTATGCATCACCAACTATGGTGGGCGCATCGTTAGTATCATGGTGCCCGACCGCCAAGGGTCCCTACAAGATGTCGTGCTGGGTTACGACCACATCTGCCGCTATGCCGACATCGAAGGTTCTCCCAGCGACTTCGGCGCAGCCATCGGGCGTTATGCCAACCGCATCAATCAGGGGCATATCACCGTTGGCGACAGCACCATCCAACTGCCACAGAACAACTACGGCCACTGCCTGCACGGCGGTCCCACTGGGTGGCAGTATCAGGTGTACGATGCCCAGCAGAAAGACAGCACTACCCTGGTGCTGACGATGCATTCGCCCGACGGCGACAACCAGTTCCCAGGCAATGTGACAGCAACAGTTACCTACACACTGACACCAGAGAACGAGATAGACATCCGCTATGAGGCCACTACAGACCAGTTGACCGTCATCAACATGACAAACCACTCATACTTCAACCTCAATGGCGACCCCTCGCAGCCTGCCACTAACATGGTACTTTACATCAATGCAGACAACTTTACACCTACCGATACCACCTATATGCCTACGGGTGAGGTGCGCCCCGTAGAAGGCACTCCGATGGACTTCCGTCAGCCTACCGCCCTCAGCGAGCGCATCCCGCAGACCGATTACAATCAGATTAAGCATGCTGGACAAGGACTCGACCATAACTGGTGTCTCAATACGTATTCAGACGGCAAAGGCGATGACACTCAGGTGGCAGCAAGCCTCTTTTCGCCAAAGACAGGCATCTTGTTGGAGGTGCTCACCGACGAACCTGGTATTCAGGTGTACAGCGGCAACTTCCTCGGTACATCGTCCGTGGCAGGCAAGCATGGCATCGTCTATCCCAAGCAGGCTGCCGTCTGTTTAGAGACACAGCACTATCCAGACTCTCCCAACCACCCAGAGTGGGCCTCGCCTTGGTTACGCCCATCCGACACGTACAAGAGTCACTGCACCTATCGTTTTTCTGTTATCGAATAGATATTCACGACAAATATACAATCCATCATATTATTAACTTAAACAATAATGCTTATGAAGAAATTTTTTCTTTTGTTAGCTGCCGCGTTGATAGGGCTCACAGCCTCGGCGCAAACCGTTGTTATCGTTGAGGACATTTCGACCTACACCGGCACAGAACAGTATGTATTCAACCAGAAGGACGGCAAGACGTATGCCCGTAACAATCTGGGCACTTACGAGCGCTATGGCACCTATGAACATGTCAACACACTGACCGTCAAGAGTGCCTCCGGCGTACAGCAGGTAGAGTATATCAAGAACGACAATGAGGCCTACATCGACCTAGGCTACAAGCCGACGAGAGACACCAGAATAGAGGCCGTGTTCACTGCTACCGAAGGTCCTGACTGGAAGGCTCTCTATGGCACCCGTTTCGAGGCCAACACGCAGAACGACGTCGAGTTCCCCGGAACTTCCAACTATTCAGCTGGCAACGGATGGAAGCATGGCTTTGCATTCTTTACCACTAACGGCGCCGTCAATTTAGGTGGTGAGACCGTGGAGAGGGACAAAATGATTTTTGGTCAGAAGATTAAGACCATTCAGGATGCCACAACAGGAACGTTGGAAATCTATCAGGGCGACGAATTGGCCAATACCATTACCGACACTCCGCTGACTGCCGATTGTGAGACCTCCCTGTATATCTTGGCTATCAACAAGCATCTGCCCATCATTGCGGGCTACAATGACAATCCCGATGCTTTCGGTGGCAACAGCGACCCCTGTATCAACCAGTGGGTGACGCTCTACAGCATGAAGATCTATGAGGGCTCGACGCTGAAGTATGACCTCGTACCCGTGCTGTCTGAAGGTAAGGGAGGGCTGTTGGATAAGGTAAACAATAAGGTTTACTATTCAGCCAACAATGCCGACTTCGTGGTGCCCGAAGAAAGTGGTATCACTGTCTACGACGGCAAAATCGTCATTTATAATAACCGTGTCTACAAGTACGCCGATGGCTCTTTCTCCGACCAGGGCGAGTTGACAAAGACAGCCATTGCCGAGACTGCCTATAGGAACCTGAACAACTGGACTACCACTGATGACCATGTGGATGTGTTCAGCGGTAAAATAGACTATGTAGAGGCTGACGGCACCAACCATATTGAGCACTACACTGGCACAGGTGGCTACGAGCCACTATGGACTACCATTGCCACAGAGGAGGATCAGGTTTATAATTTCTCATTCGACTTCTCTTGCAGCGCATGGAACTCATGGAACGCCGACGAAAAGATGAAGGCTTTCGTCTTCAGCGATCCCGACTTCGGCATCACCAATAATGGTTACGACACCGACAGAGGTCAGACACTGGGACGTTTCCAGTTGCCAACCGATGAGACCGAAGACCTGAACGTGTCTATCGACTTTACTGCTACGACCGCTACTTCCACACTGATCTACCAGTTCGGCTATGTAGATGACGGGCAGGACTTCCGCTTCTATTTCGACCACTTGAATGTCAGCAAGTACGACCTGCCGGCCTATCCCTCACTGAACCCATACGGTCCCCAGCTGGCACTGCTCATCCCAGAAGTCGAGGCTGCTGAACTGAATACCACCGTTGCCATCAAGAATAGCCTTGACGAAGCACTCACGCAGGCTAAGGCTGTAGCCGATGCCGGCAATCTGGTTGCTCAGAAGGAGGCCTTAGAGAATCTGCAGAAGTACTTCGCACTGGCCAAGGCCATTGACGTTACCATCCTGCAGAAGACTATCGATGTGGCCAAGGAAGAGGGTGTGAGTACTACTGCTGCTGAGGACTACATCCAGAATGGTACTGAAGAGACTGTGCTGAACAAGACGCTCAGTGCAATGCGCACGAGCCGTAAGGTGGTTCACATCGATACGGACAACGCATCCTACACCGGCCACGAACCCGCCGAGGGTAAGTTCTATCTTTACAACGTAGGCCGCAAGGCTTATCTCACCAATGGTTCCGACTGGGGCGCACATGCCGCTCTGGGATTCCCTGGTCTGGAGGCCACGCTGGCTGCCAACGATGCTGGCTATACCATCCAGTTTGAAGAACTGATTCCCGGCGACGCTCGCGACAGATTCCTCGGAGGAAGCCCCTATGTAGATTGTGCCGACGATGCCAAGGGTACCTATACCTTCGAGGCTGTCAGCGGCAAGACCGGTGTCTACAACATCAAGGGCGACCGTGGCTACCTGGCTTTCGACCCTGAGGGCGAGGTCGATGGTGGAGGCATCTTGCACTTCAATACCGTAACCGCCATGTGGGCTACTCCAAAGAACGAGGATGCCGAGTGGATACTCGTCAGCAAGGAAGACCGTGTGGCTCAGCTCGACAATGCTACCGACGAGAATCCCGTCGATGCCAGCTATGTCATCAAGAATGCCAGCTTCAACAAGTATGCCAACAATGGCTCACCCTGGACAGGCATCAACCAAGGCTGGGAGTGGGGCAACCGCGACTTCGGCGACAAGAACACCGAACACTTCCATAGCACGAGCGAAGATAGCCCGTTCAGCCTCAGTCAGGAGATTTCACTGCCTAAGGAAGGATGGTACGAACTGACCGTACAGGCCTACTTCCGCGACGGCAACATCAATCCTCATGTGGAGAGTGTACAGAACGAGGAGACGCTGGCAGACGCTCCCGTGATGTATTTCAACAGCGAAGAGAGCCCGTTGATGTATATTCATGCAGAAGCCGATAAGGCTCCTGGCGAGGGAACCGACACCAAGATTGGAAACTTCCCCAACAATATGATGGAGGCTGCAAAGTTCTTCGAGAACGGTCTCTACAAGAACAGCCTGCTGTTCCATGTGGATGCTGCTGACCTCAGCAGTGCTGTCATAGGTATTGATGAACTGGAAGACTATCGTAATGAAAGTTGGATTGTCATCGACAACTTCCGCCTGAAATACTACGGCAACGGCAATATGCCCACTGGTGTAGAGAGTGTGACAACCGTCGAAACGGCAACCGCTCCGCGCATTATCTACAACATGGCCGGACAGCGTCTCGCCAGCCCGCAAAAGGGTATCAACATCATCAATGGCCGCAAGGTCGTGATTAAGTGAGAACCCAACCCTACTTATACCAATCAAGAGGGTGTGCCATATTGATGTGGCACACCCTCTCGTATTATCAGCCCCATAGTGTCTGTCAGAAGTTGGGCATACCGTCTGTCCCCCAGTGAAGTGGGCGCATGCGGATGTCGCGGTGAACACCCCCATCAGCGTCAGCCTGCTTCGACTCGTAGAAGAGCCAGTAACCTCCACCATCGGCAGTAGGAGTCACGGAGATGTTAGAACAACCATAGAGACTATCGGCATCTTCGCCACCGCTCCCCCCCAGTAGTATAGGCTCGGTGCGCTTGGTCCACGATTGCGGGTTCAGCAGGTCGGCATCGCTGGGAGCCGTCAGCATGCCCAGCACGTGGTAGACAGTCCAGATGCCGCTTGCCGAGTAGCACACACAGACTCGGCGACCATCGCTGGTGAGGAATGCTTCCGGATTCTCATTGACAAAGATAGGATAGTTGGAGCGCAGCCCGTTGGGGTTTATCCACTGGCGTTCCCATTCCAGTTCAGGCTGTGAGAGCAATACGCGCTCAGTGCCCAACGTCCAAGGATTCTCCATACGGGCAATGTAGATGCACTGTATTTCGGTTTCTGTGCGTCGGTGCTGCCATCCGGACCAGAACAGATATTGCTGCCCACGCACTACGATGCTGGTGGGATGTAAACCAAAGTTCCACTCGTCACAGGTCTTGATGACACCCTTCATTTGGAATTCCCCTTTCATGGGATCGTCGCTGCCGTTCTCCAAGACGTAGAGTTGATGATTGTCCGTGTTGCCGTCATCGGCTTCAAAATAAAGATACCACCGGCTGTTCAGGCGGTGCAACTCTGGCGACCAGATATGCTGCATCTGTTTGTCGTACCACACACAGCGGCTACGACCTTCAGCCAGCCGTAAAGGGTCGCTGCTGGTGTAGAGCATGATACTGTCACCCTGACGGGGTTGTATCGTGGCATAGTAATGGCTCCGCCACGTCAGAACCTGAGGGTAGCAGGCATTCTGAAAAACGACTTCAGGCAAATGCGCTGACCTTTGCTGGCGGCTACAGCTACCTGTCAGCAGGGCGAGTAGGGAAATAATAGGTATAATAAAATATCTCATACGGTTCTTTGCTATCATGTTGGCGCGGCAAAGATACAACATTTTTTATTCAAAAACAAATGAAACTGTTCAGTAAATTTGTTTTCTCATCGTTTTTGGTTATTGTCTGGCGGTTTTGACCGCTTTTTTGTTTGTTTTGAACTGCATTTTTCCATCATTCTAAGAGTTTATTTGTTATTTTGTAGTCAGTAAAGTTTGTTTTAGTTAGTAGTTTTCGATAGTAGCTTTAGTTAGTAGTTTTAGTTATTAGTTAGTAGTATTTTTTTAATAGTTGTTTTTAAGGTATTAAGATTGTTGAAAGGATGACAAAAGTATGTTTGACAAAGATTAATATATTTATAGTAGAAAGACTATGCGAATGAAAAAAAAAGTGATTCTCTGTGCCGCATTTCTTGCGGGAAGCCTGAGCACGCTGGCACAAACAGCAGACTTGTTTAAACCTTATCGAGCCACTGACTTGCGAATGCCATCGGTGCCTCTGGTAGTCAATGACCCTTACTTTTCCATTTGGTCGCCTTACGACCAACTGAATGAAGGAACAACTCGCCACTGGACCAACGACGAGAAACCCATGCAAGGCTGGCTGCGAGTGGATGGCGTGACATACTGCTTCATGGGTATTGACAGCGACGTTTTCGATGCCGTGGCTCCTATGGCTGATGCCGGAGGATGGACGGGACACTACACACGCCAGAAACAGCAGGATGGCTGGCAGCAACCCACCTTCAACGATGCTGAATGGCAGACAGGACAGGCCGCCTGGGGATCGGATGGTCTGAGTTTCGTGCGCACTCCGTGGAGCGAGGAGCACAGCGACCTCTATGTTCGCCGCATCATTGACGTGCCCGCTGCCGACCTTAATGAGGACCTGATGATCATCTATTCACACGATGACGTCTTTGAGCTCTACATCAACGGCACTAAGGTAGCCGATACCGGTGAAATATGGCGCGAGGGTATCCGTCTGCCACTGACCCCGGACCTGAAAAAACTTCTCAAACCCGGCAAGAACCTCATTGCCGCCCACTGCCACAACACCACCGGAGGTGCCTACACCGACTTCGGACTTTATAAGACGCTGAAGCCCAAGGCAGGCAACGTGCTGCAGGCTAAGCAGAAATCCGTTGACGTGCTGGCCACCAATACCTATTATACTTTTGAGTGCGGGCCAGTGGAACTCGACGTCGTCTTCACGGCACCCATGCTCATTGATGACTACGACCTGCTCTCAGCACCCGTCAACTACATCAGTTACCAGGTGCGCTCTACCGACGGTAAGGCCCACGAGGCCCAATTACTGTTCACGGCATCGCCCTTACTGGCTGTCAACAAACCCGGACAAGCCACGGTGACCACCTGTGAACAGCACAAGGGCGTGAAGTATCTTAAGACGGGCAGCGTGGAGCAACCCATCCTCGAGAAGACCGGCGACGGCATCTGCATCGACTGGGGGTATCTCTATATGCCTGCTATCAACGGCGAAGTGAGTATAGCCAATCCCGATGATGTGAAGTCTACATTCTGCCGTACCGGCAGGTTGCCCAAGACGGTGGAGACCATCGCCGTGGCTAAGCAGCCCAGCGAAGCACCTGCCTTGGCCTACAGCCATGACTTCGGACGCACGCTGCAGGCCAGCACCTACAGTCTGATCGGCTACGACGAAATCTGGGATATCGAATACTTTTTCAAGCGCTATAAAGGCTACTGGGCTCATGAGGGTGCTGTCACTATCTTCGACTTGATACAGCGCATGAACCGTGAATACAGCGGTATCATGAAGCGCTGCCGGACACTGGACAAGCAAATCTATGAAGATGCGCTCAATTCCGGCGACAAGAAGTATGCCGAAATTCTCTCCGCATCCTATCGCCACGTCATTGCCGCACACAAGTTGTTTAAGGACGACGAGGGTAATCTGCTCTTCTTCTCGAAGGAGAACAATTCCAACGGCTGCGTGAATACCGTGGATCTGACCTACCCGGAGAGTCCGCTGTTCCTCATCTACAACCCCGAACTGCAGAAGGCACAGATGACCTCCATCCTCGACTACAGTTACAGCGGACGCTGGACAAAGCCTTTCGCCGCCCACGACCTGGGACAGTACCCCAAGGCTAACCGCCAGGTGTATGGCGGCGATATGCCGCTGGAGGAGAGCGGCAACATACTGACGCTGGCCGCCACCATCTGTCAACTGGACGGCAACACCAGCTATGTGGACAAGTATTGGGACATCCTTACCGTCTGGGCCGACTATCTTTCAGAGAATGGACAGGACCCCACCAATCAGCTCTGCACCGACGACTTTGCCGGCCACTGGGCCCACAATGCAAACCTCAGCATCAAGGCCATCATGGGCGTGGCAGGCTATGCACTGATGGCCAAGCAGAAAGGACTGACGAGCATATATAATAAATATATGGAACGCGCTCGTGAAATGGCACGACAGTGGGAGCAGGATGCTCGTGAGGGCGACCACTACCGGCTGGCTTTCGACCGCAACGACACCTGGAGTCAGAAGTACAACATGGTATGGGACAAACTGTGGAACACGGACATCTTCCCCAATGGCACTATGGAGCGTGAAATCAAATACTATCTGACGAAACAAAACAAGTACGGACTGCCGCTGGACTGCCGTCGCGACTACACCAAGAGCGACTGGATTATGTGGACGGCGGCCATGGCGAAAGACAAGCAGACCTTCCTGAAGTTCGTCGGCCCACTCTACGACTATATGAATGAGACAGAGAGCCGCGTGCCAACCAGCGACTGGTACGACACGAAGACCGGATTCATGACAGGCTTCAAGGCCCGCAGTGTCATTGGCGGACACTGGATGCGTGTGCTGGCCGACAAACTGGCTCCTGCACCCGTAGAGGTGAAAGGCAAGAAGGGGAGGAAATGAGTTTAGAGTTGAGAGTTTAGAGCATTTGTGAAAAACCTAAAATGAAAAAAGTATGAAACAATGCAGAAAGAAAATACACTGGCAAGGATACCTCTATGGTATCCTGCTGGTGTTTGCTGCCGTTGCCATGTCAGCATGCAGCGACAGCTCGTCGGACAACGAGGCCGCACCCTACGATCCGGCGAAGCCCATCAGTATTTCGCGTTTATTCCCAGAGGAGTGCAGTGCCTTGGACCAGTTGCTCATCTATGGCGAGAACTTCGGAACAGACAAGTCGGCCGTTCAGGTCAACATCGGCGGCAAGCCTGCCGTGGTGGTCAGTGTGGCCGGTGACAAGATCTATTGCTTTGTGCCATCTGGTGCCTTTTCCGGAGAGGTGGAAGTAAGAATCAGCGATGCCAATGGTAACGTACAACAGGCTATGGCTCCCACCAAGATTACCTATCTGCGCAAGAAGGTGGTCAGCACGCTCTGCGGCAAAACCAACGAGACCGGCGACCAAGGAACGAAGTATGGATCCTTTAGTGAATGTACAGGATTCACTGAATTTGGCTCGATGGTATATGACCCATTGAATCCTGACATACTCTACATCTGCTATGACGAGTCGGACCGTGGCATTGAGGTGCTTGACTTCAAGAATCGTGAGTACTACCAACTGATGGCAACCAACCCCTTCACCACCCGTCGCCTGCGTGGTATCGACTTTGCAAAAGACGGAACGTATATGCTGGTGGCTGTTGACAACGGCTATGATGAGCGTGATCCGCAGCCCAGCGTATATATCCTGACCCGCAACAACAACGGAACGTTCAAGAGCGTCACGCCCCAGCGACTGACCCTCTTCGGACAGTGCAACACGGTGGCCGTACACCCCAATGGCGAAATATATTTCAACAGTTACGCTCAGGGCCAGGTATTCCGCTTTGAACTGGATGACTATCTGAATGCTCTTAACTACACGCCCAATCCAGACAATCCTGACGAGGTGGCTCCCGTCTGGAACGGTAAGATTGTGTCGCCCACTGCTGAGGATAAGACAACGGGCTTTGAGGAAGTGTTCCAAATCAAGGACTCTGGCAACGAATTCCGCATCTGCATACACCCGTCGGGCAAGTATGCTTACCTGATAGTGGTCAACAAAAATTACATCTTGCGTACTGACTATAACGAGACGACAAAGCGCTTTACTGTTCCCTACACAGTAGCCGGTGCAGAGCAACAGGGGGGATGGGTGGATGCCGTAGGTACATCGGCCCGTGTCAACAGACCCTACAACGGCGTGTTCGTCAAGAACCCGGAGTACGAGGCTCAGGGACGTGACGATGTCTATGACTTCTACTTTACCGACTGTCTGAATTTCTGCGTGCGCTACCTCACCCCTGATGGTGTGGTGCGTACCTTTGCCGGCCGTGGGAAGGCCACTAACGGTAATATCTGGGGAACGGAAGATGGCGATTTGCGTGAGGTGGCTCGCTTCCGCGATGTCTCGGGCATTGCCTATAGTGAGAGAGAGGAGGCTTTCTATGTGCTTGACCAGTTTAATGCCCGTATCCGCAGGATTGGCGTTGAGGTCGAGCAGGACCAAGTGAATGCAGGTGAGTCAATAACGGAATAAAATAGGATGCTGCTATGAAAAGATATATCATATTGTTAATGGTGCTGATAGGTACTGCTACGGGCCTAATGGCACAAAACGCGATAGAGGTGACGGGAACGATAACCGACGAAACTGGCGAACCGCTGATTGGTGCCAGCATAGTGATCAAGGACGCAAAGGGACTTGGTGTCATTGCCGACTTGGATGGTAACTTCAAAATTAAAGTGAATGAGTTTCAGACGTTGGTGTTCTCCTACATAGGCTACAAAACGAAAGAGGTAGTGGTGAAGAACAACCATCCGCTGAATATCGTCATGGAGCAAGACAAGACGGATGTCATTGACGAGGTGGTGGTCACTGGTATGGGTAATCAGAAGAAACTGACCGTTACGGGTGCCGTCACCAACGTCAACGTAGCAGACATGAAGCACTACAGCACATCGAATATATCCAATGCACTGGCAGGTAATGTGGCCGGCATCATCGCCATGCAGACCAGCGGTCAGCCAGGCAAGAACATCTCTGAATTCTGGATACGAGGTATCTCTACATTCGGAGCAGGCAAGGGTGCCTACATCCTGGTGGATGGTTTTGAGCGTGCCAATATTGACGACTTGAACATTGAGGACATCGAGTCAATCTCGGTGCTGAAGGATGCTTCGGCAACCGCCATCTACGGTTCGAAGGGTGCTAACGGTGTAATCCTCATCACCACCAAGCACGGTCAAGAGGGTAAGATTAAGATCAACGGAAAAGTTGAGACTTCGTACAACACCCGTACCATCACTCCGGAGTTCGTTGACGGCGTGACTTACGCCAACCTGCTCAACGAGGCCAACCTGACTCGAAACAAGGGATGGTACTTCTCACCCACGGAGATAGAACTGTTCCGCAACGGCATGGATCCCGACCTTTACCCGAATGTCGACTGGAAAGACCTCATCCTGAAGGACGGCGCCTGGAGCACCCGCGCCAACATCAATCTGAGCGGTGGCGGCAACACGTCGCGCTATTATGCCTCTATCAGTTACGTAGAAGACCAAGGTATGTATAAGACCGATGCTACGCTGAGAGACAAATACGACACAAACGCCAACTACAAGCGTTGGAATTATCGTGTCAATCTCGACATAGATATTACGCCAACTACCGTATTAAAACTTGGTGTCAGCGGCGACCTCTCGAAGCGTAATGCTCCGGGAATGGGCGACGACAATACGTGGAACTCACTGTTTGGATACAATGCCATTCTGACTCCTGTCATGTACAGCAACGGCTATGTGCCCATGATCAATATGGGACGTGACGACATGCGTACCAACCCGTGGGTGATGACCACCCAAACGGGCTACCATGAGGAGTGGAACAACAACGTGCAGACCAACGTCACCCTGGAGCAAGACCTGAAGTTCATCACCAAGGGGCTGAAGTTCACAGGGCGTTTCGGATATGATACCTATAATTACAATTGGATTAACCACGACCAACAGCCCGACCGCTGGTATGCGAATGGCCGTGACAAGGATACGGGCGAGATTATCTTTGACAAGATCAAGGACAAGGTGGACATGAACCAGTCATCGGGCAATACAGGTTCGAGAAGAGAGTTTCTCGACTTGCTGCTGCACTGGGACCGCTCGTTCCTACAGGCTCACAACATAGGGGCCAACCTGAAATATACCTACGACGAGAATATACAGACGCAGAACATTGGCAACGACATCAAAAACAGTGTTTCACGCAAAAATATGGCCCTGGCCGGACAAGTAACCTATAATTTCAAGAACCGCTACTTCCTTGACTGGAATTTCGGATATAACGGATCTGAAAACTTTGCGGACAACCACCGATTTGGTTTCTTCCCCGCCTACTCGGTGGCATGGAATGTGGCAGAAGAGCCTTGGATACAGAAAGTGGCTCCGTGGCTCGACATGTTCAAAATACGCTACTCGCACGGTAAGGTGGGTAACGACTATTCGCCCACACGCTTCCCATACCTCTACACGATTGACTCAACGGGAGCCGGTGTCTATAACTTCGGCACGACCGACCATGCCACCCGTCCGGAGTACACCGAGGGCTATCACTACTCGGCCATGGCATCACCCAACGTGACGTGGGAGATAGCCCGAAAGGATGACATCGGTATCGACCTGGTGCTGCTGAGCAACCGGCTATCACTGACTGTGGACTATTTCTACGAGAAGCGTACAGGCATCTACATGGAACGCAAGTTCCTGCCCCAGATCATCGGTCTGGAGAGCAGTCCCTGGGCCAACGTCGGATCGGTAAAATCGCAGGGGTTCGACGGCAACTTCAAATATGAAGACCGCATCGGAGAGGTGGGGTTCACCATCCGGGGCAACTTCACCTACTCGAAGAACGAGATTCTGGACTACGATGTTGAGGATAGCCCCTATCCGTATCAGTACCAGACGGGCTACCGTGTCGATCAGTTGCGTGGCCTGGTGGCCGACGGTCTGTTCCGTGATTTCGAAGACATCCGCAATAGTCCGAAGCAGATGTTCGGCACGGTGATGCCCGGTGACATCAAGTACAAAGACATCAATGGTGACGGTGTGGTAGATGACAACGACGTGGTAGCCATCGGTGCTACCCGCACGCCCAACTTCATCTATGGACTCGGTTTTAGCGTGACATGGAAGGGTCTCGACCTGAACATGCTGTTCCAAGGTGCAGGAAAGTCAAACTTCATGCTTAACGGTAAGTGTGTCTGGGCGTTTAGTCAGGACCGCTACGGACAGATTTTCTCTGATCTGGTGGACAACCGCTGGATAGACCACGAAACGGCAGCCAAACTGGGCATTCCCGCCAACGAGGATCCAAATGCCAATTATCCGCGACTGGACTACGTTCAGGGCTACGAGAGTCGCAACAACTACCGCGCTTCCACCTACTGGATGCGCGACGGACGCTACCTGCGACTGAAGAACGTCGACCTCGGCTATACGTTGCCTAAGAAATGGGTTAACAAGATACATTTCGACAATGTCAGGATTTATGTACAGGGAGCTAACCTGCTGACTTGGTCGAAGTTCAAGCTTTGGGATCCGGAGATGGGAAGTTCCAATGGTGAGGCTTACCCCATAACCAAATCTGTAACCATGGGTATTCAAGTGAACTTGTAAAAGGTACAAGAGTAAGAAAGTAAAAAAACAAAATAATTATGAAAACAATGAATTATACTAAGGTAAGGAATCTGGCGAAAGCGGTTTTTCCCTTTTACCTTTTTACCTTTTTACCTTTAATGATGAGTTGTGCTGACCAGCTGGACTCGGACAAGTATTTCGACGACCGTCGCTCGATAGAGTCAGTGTTTACTGACAGGAACCAGTCATTAGGGTGGCTTGCACAGTCGTTCCGTTTCCTGACTGGTCCGCTGGCCGACTGTAAGACCAAGGACACCAGCGAAGACGGCGCATACTTCCAGTGTTTCGGCGATGACATGATTTTTGGTGACCGTGACTCGAAGCTGGACTTAGATGGAAACCGGCTGACCAGCTTTAACGCACTGATGTTGGGTGACTATAACGAGAATGTAGGCCGCAATGCTTGGATAGATGCCTACAAGGGTATCTACCAAGCCTCCGTATTCATCCATAATATAGACCGCAACATTAAGATGACGGCTGAGGAACGTAGCGACTTCAAGGGGCAAGCCCGCTTTGTGCGTGCCTACTACTACTGGCTGCTGCTGCGTAAGTACGGTCCCATACCCATCATGCCCGACGAGGGTGCCGACTACACGCAATCGTATAGTAACCTGGCCATTCCCCGCAGCACCTACGAGGAGTGTGCCACCTTCATAGCCTACGAGATGGTGCAAGCCGCCAAGGAAATGAAAGACTGGAACCGTTTTGAGGCACCCAACAATACTGATGCCGAATTTGTAGCGCGCCCCACCAAGGGTGCCGCACTGGCGACCCGCGCTCTGGCCTATATCTATGCAGCCTCACCGTTGGCCAACGGCCAGTTGCAGAATGGTACGCATCTCACTCAGGTGACAGATGCTATTGCACGCGACTTGGTCAACAAAGACGGTACGCCACTGCTCAGTCGCGAGTATGACGAGTCGAAATGGGCCCGCGCTGCAGCTGCCTGTCGTGACGTCATAGAGTGTGATGCCCATTACGAGTTGTACCACTATGGTATCGTCACTTCAGGCACAAACGAGATGCCCGTCACCATTACCCCCTTTGACGACGGAGACTTCTCAACCAAGAACTGGCCCGACGGTTATGCCGACATCGACCCATATCTAAGCTACCGCCGGCTCTTCGACGGCGAGATAGGGTTGACTGGCAACACAGAAATTATTTTTACTCGCGGCTATAATCTGGGCACTGGCATCAAGGCATTTGTATCTCACCAAATGCCCAGTTCACCCATGCATGGTTGGAATTGTCACGCCATGACCCAGAAGATGGTGGATGCCTACTACATGAACGATGGCACCGACTGTCCCGGCAAGGACAGCGAGTATGGCGAGGGCGACGGCTCAGCACGCGCGACGGGATGGACCACCACGCGCAACTATAACCAGCACAAGCCGCTTTATGCCAATGTTTCATTGCAGTACGATGCCCGCGAGCCACGCTTCTATGCATCGGTGGCTTACAATGGTTCGCGCTGGTGGAACAGTAATCCAGCCGAGTCGGATAAATATCCGCAGATATTCTACTATCGTGCATCGGGTGCTGAGCGAAATAACGGCTACTCCAATACATCGCGCTATCTGCGCACTGGCATCGGTATCAAGAAGTTTGTCAACCCAGCCGACTGGCAGGGTGCTGAAGACGACTGGGGCAACATCACCGACAAGTATGAACCCGCTATCCGCTATGCCGACATCCTGCTGATGTATGCCGAGGCACTCAACGAACTGAGCGGCAACTATCAGATTGCGTCATGGGATAACACCAAGACCTATACCATCAGCAGAGACGTGGACGAGATGAAGCGTGGCATACGCCCAGTACGCATCCGGGCCGGCATTCCCGACTATACCGCTGCCGAATATGGCGACAAAGATGTACTGCGTGCCAAGATCAAGCGTGAACGCATGATAGAATTCCTCGCGGAGGGCAAGCGTTACTACGACCTGCGCCGCTGGATGGATGCACCTGTGGAACTGGCCAAGCCCATCTACGGCTGCAACGTGATGATGACCAGTGCACAGCGCGATGATTTCCAGAACGTTGTGCAGATTACCTCTCTGCCCACCGTATTCTCTGACAAGATGTATTTCTGGCCCATTCACTTCAGCGAGTTGAAACACAACAACCAACTGGTACAGAATCCAGGATGGATGTATAATGACTAATTTATAACTGAGTATTATGAAAATCAACAAGATAAAAACCTGTCTTCTGACAGTTCTCGTATGTTGCGGTACCATCGTGACAACCAGTTGCAACGACGAATGGGAGGACGAACAGTACGAACACTACATCAGTTTCAAGGCCCCATTAGACACCGAGGGCATCAATGTGGGTGTGACAACCGTCTATGTACCACTGACACGATTCAATGATGACGGTACACCACGCTATGGCGCCGAGGGACTGTCGAGCTACGACCTGCCGGTCATTGTCAGCGGCTCTACGCACAACAATTCCGACTTGAATATCCACATCGTTCATGACCCTGACACGCTGAACACCCTGAACTACGCCCGTTTCAATACACGCACCGAGCTGTATTACACCGATATGGCTCCGTTCGCATCTTTCGACGAAGTGCTGAATATCCCATCGGGACAGGACATTGCCATGCTGCACATTAACTTGGACTTCAGAGGTGCCAACTTCGTCAACAGATACGTGCTGCCATTGACCATTGCCCAAGGCGACGGCTACGAGCGCAATCCGCGCAAGAATTATGCCAAAGCACTGTTGCGCATCCTACCTTACACTCTGTTCTCTGGACCTTATGAGTCTGGCAATCTGCACTTTTACTTGGTACAGGCCAACGGTACCGACGAGGGACAGGCCGGAGCACTGGCTGGTGCCGTTCAGATGTATGCCATTGACGAAAACACGGCATTCTTCTATGCAGGCAATAACGATGAAAGCCGTCTGGATCGTGAGAACTATAAGGTGTATGCTCACTTCACATACCATGAGGGCAGCAAGACAACGGGCACAGTGACTTTTACGGCCGACAATCCCGAGCTTGACTTCTCTGCCGAGGAGGCTTCGTTCAGGATTATCGAAGAGGACGATGCTACAGAGTCGTACATCCGTCGCCGCACAGTGATTATCCAAGACATCGACTATCATTTTGCCGACTATACACAGGCTGCCGGCAGCCGTTTCCCCTATCACGTCACTGGTACTCTGACGATGGAGCGCAAACTCAATACGCAGATGCCAGAAGAAGACCAGGTGGAGTGGTAGTTACAAGTAAAGCATTGAGTGAAAAAGCAAGTATTCCAGATGAAATTGCCGCAATTATTTACAGTGCTCATGGCACTGGCTCCGATTGGAGTCAGTGCTTCTGAGACCGTCAGTTATGTGTCGCCACTCGTAGGCACCCAGTCAAAGCATTCGTTGTCGACGGGTAACACCTATCCCGCCATTGCTATGCCTTGGGGAATGAATTTTTGGACTCCGCAGACAGGCAGAATGGGTGACGGATGGGCGTACACCTACGATGCTGACAAGATACGAGGTCTGAAGCAGACGCATCAGCCTTCACCGTGGATCAACGACTACGGCCAGTTCAGCATCCTGCCCACCACACGCACCGTATTCCAAGAGGACGAGCGTGCCTCATGGTTCAGCCATAAGGCCGAAACGTCCAAACCTTATTATTATAAGGTCTATCTGGCAGACTACGATGTGACGGCAGAAGTCACTCCCACGGAGCGTGCTGCCATGATGCGCTTCACCTATCCTGAAAGCAGAGAGTCTCGCATTGTGGTTGATGCCTTCGACAACGGTTCGTATGTTAAGATTGTAGACGAAAGGCACATCGTGGGGTATTCCACCAAGAATAGTGGCGGCGTACCTCAGAACTTCCGCAACTACTTTGTCATCGAAAGCGACCATCCCTTCACATACGCTGCCATTTCCAGTGACGGGAAAATAGATGAGTCGGCCACCGAGGGGCAGTCTGCACATGCCGGTGCCATCGTTGGCTTTCAGACGCAGCGTGGCGAGCAGGTCAACCTCCGTGTGGCGTCCTCATTTATCAGTGAAGAGCAGGCACTGCGGAACTTGAAAGAAGTCAGCGGGAAGTCCTTCGATGAGGTATGCCGACTTGGGCGCAGTCGCTGGAATGAGGTGCTGGGACGCATTGAGGTGGCTGACGCCAACGTAGACCACTTGCGCACATTCTACTCCTGTCTCTACCGGTCGTTGCTCTTCCCTCGTTCATTCTACGAGGTGGATGCAGAGGGTAACGTGGTACACTACAGTCCGACTACCGGCGAGGTGTGTCCAGGCTACTACTTCACCGACACAGGCTTCTGGGACACCTTCCGCAGCCTCTTCCCATTGCTTAATCTGCTCTATCCGGAGATGAACGTGAAGATGCAGGAAGGACTGGTGAACTGCTATAAGGAGAGTGGCTTCCTGCCGGAATGGGCCAGCCCGGGCCATCGTGACTGTATGGTGGGCAATAACTCGGCCTCTATTGTAGCCGATGCTTGGCTGAAAGGACTGCGGGGCTACGACATTGAGACGCTGTGGCAAGCCGTCGTGCACGGTGCTAATGCGGCTCATCCCACGGTAGGTTCCTCGGGGCGCAAGGGTTTTGGGTACTATAACAAACTGGGCTACGTGCCCTACAACGTGGGCATCAACGAGAATGTGGCACGCACGCTGGAGTATGCTTACGACGACTGGTGCATCTACCAGTTGGGCAAGGCACTGGGCAAGAAAGCCAAAGAACTGAAACCCTTCCGCGAGCGCGCCTTGAACTATAAGAATGTCTTCGACCCAGAAACACGGCTTATGCGCGGACGCAACGAGGATGGTACGTTCCAGACACCGTTCTCGCCGCTGAAGTGGGGCGATGCATTCACTGAAGGTAACTCCTGGCACTACACTTGGTCGGTGTTCCACGACCCCGAAGGACTCATCTGGCTGATGGGCGGCAAGGACGCATTTATCGAAATGCTCGACTCTGTATTCAACGTGCCGCCCCTGTTTGATGACAGTTACTACGGCGGGGTCATCCACGAAATCCGCGAGATGCAGATTATGAACATGGGCAACTATGCCCACGGCAACCAGCCCATACAGCATATGATATATCTCTACGACTGGGCTGGACAGCCCTGGAAAGCGCAATACTGGATACGTGAGGTGATGGACCGCCTCTACACTGCTCAGCCCGACGGCTACTGCGGTGATGAGGACAACGGCCAGACATCGGCGTGGTATATATTTTCGGCTATGGGCTTCTACCCTGTATGTCCAGGCAGCGGAGAGTATGCCCTCGGCACGCCCTATTTTTACAAGATGACACTTCATCTGTCAAACGGCAAGACGCTGACTATCAACGCCCCTGAAAGCAATGTGTCACGCTACATCGGCAGTATGACATGGAATGGACAGCCCTACGACCGAAACTACGTGGAACATAGCGACCTGCTACAAGGTGGCATCATCAATATAAACATGCAGACACAGCCTAACCGCCAGCGTGGTACAGCCGAGGCTGCGGCACCTTATTCATTTTCTAAAGAACTATTACGATGAAAAAAATATTATCCATCTTCTTGACGCTTCTACTCCCTCTGACGGTTATACGGGCGGCAGACGAAGCACGGGCTGTACAGAACCTGCAGCGTGCCATCAAAATAATGGATGCCACTATGGAACGCTCATTCCGTGGCTCTAACACGAACTTTTACATGGTTGATGTCTGCGACATTGATAACAGCGATGTGAGCGGTCCCAGCGATGTATGGCCCTATACGGCCGCCATCGAGGCGCATTGTTCTATCTTAGAAGCATTGGAAGCGCTGAAGACGCAGTCTCCAGACCTTTACTCAGCCAATCACGACCGATTTGTCGAGCGCTTGGACGTGCTTATTGACAACCTGGCCTATTACCGCGGCATCTATACGCTGACCAGCTACGCCTCTGTGCGACAGTGGAGCGTATATGCTGTACCGCGTGCCAATGAGCGCAACAAGGGCAATGTCAATGGCGGAGGCTCGGACTTGACGCTGAATGTCTACGACGACCAGATGTGGCTGGCACGCGAACTGATTCGCGCCTATAGACTAACAGGTAAGAAAGCCTATCTTGACGAGGCTACCAGCCTGACAGACTACGTGCTCGATGGCTGGGACTGCTGGCGCGATAATAATGGAAATGAGTATGGCGGTATCACTTGGGGGCCTGGCTACAACTCCAAGCACGCCTGCTCAAATGCCCCCATCATACAGCCTCTGGTGTGGCTACACGACATTTATTCCGCCCAGGACGAGGATGTTACCTATTACTATCGCACGCCAACCAATGTGGTGGTTTCTGAGACAGTAAAGCGCTCGAAACTCTATCTGGACTTCGCCAAGAAAATCTACGCCTGGCAGAAGAAGAATCTGCTGAATAGTGCAACCGGCGTATACTATGATATGATGGGTGCTGACAACACCCTTCAATACAACGGCGGCTACCGCGCCCATGTGGGTACGGGCAATCCCACTGGCACCGAACTGACCTACAACACTGGAACGATGCTGGCCGGCGCAGTAGAACTTGGGCAGAAGGTCAATGACCCTACCTATGCTGCCGATGTTGAATCTCTCTGCGAGAACAGTTACAATGCTTTCACGACATCGCGCACCGTCAACGGCACGGTATTCACCCAGTGGCCTACCGACGGCGATGCCCTTAACGGCTTCAATGCGTGGTTTGACAATGTGCTGATGAGAGCCTACGTGGACGATGCCGCACAGTCGGTGCGCGAATCCACCACGAAGGCACTCACCACCTTCCAAACCAATTTGGACTATTCCTACGACCAATACCTGCGCAGCAATATGTTACCCATCGACCTTCTGGGGGGATGGGGCGGCAGCACCAAAACAAAGGGCTTCCACCAGTCAGCCTTTGCCGCCGAATATGCAATGCTGGCTATATGGCAGTTGCGCAAGCCTGCTACCGACACGCCCGACGACCCGACGGATCTGCGCGATGTCCAGCAACCTGCCACGGTCTATGACAGTCAGGTGACTGCCGAGGATTTCATTCCCTACAAGGAGGTCACCCTGCGCCTACCCTCTGTGCCATTGTTCACCAACGACCCTTACTTTTCGCTGTGGTCGCCGTTCGACAGACTGAACGACGGCACCACTCGGCATTGGACTGACCAGGAGAAAGCGATGGACGGCATTTTGCGTGTCGATGGCAAGGCCTACCGCTTCATGGGTACGCAACGCGGCAACCTGCTCAAAGCCATCGCTCCCATGGCCAACGGCGAGGCAGGATGGATGGGACGCGTGACGTATCAGACCCAGAGCGGTACCGGCTGGGCACAGCCCTCGTTCAACGACTCAGGCTGGGCTGTTGAAGAAGCCGCATGGGGCTCTGGTGGCGAATATCCCCACTGCCGTCATGACTGGCGGGCAGAAAACAGTGATATTTATATTCGCCGCACGGTCAGCCTGACTGCTGATGACCTGACGAAAGACCTATGGATTCAGTTCTCACACGATGATGTGTTTCAACTCTACATCAATGGCCATCAGGTAATTGCCACTGGCGAAACATGGCTACAAGGCGAACAGCACCAGCTGACCAGTGCTGAGAAAGGCTATCTGCAGGCAGGCGACAATGTGTTGGCCGTACATTGTCATAATACGACAGGCGGTGCCTACGTGGACTTCGGCCTCTTTGCTAATCTTATGCAGACGGGTGAGACGGTAGACAAGGCTGTGCAGAAATCGGTAGATGTGCTGGCCACCAGTACCTATTATACTTTCACGTGCGGCCCTGTGGAACTCGACCTCGTGTTCACGGCTCCTATGCTGATGGACGACCTCGACCTCATATCTACCCCTGTCAATTATCTGAGTTATCAGGTGCGCTCCACCGATGGTCAGCAACACAATGTACAGTTCTACTTCGCCACCAGTCCACAGCTGACGGTAAATGAGATGACACAGAGTACCCGTTCAAATCTCATAGAGGTGGGCGGCGTGCAATATCTGAAGTCTGGGTCTGCCAGCCAGCCCATCCTGCAACGCAGAGACGACCTCGTCAGCATCGACTGGGGCTACCTCTATCTGCCCGCCATCAACGGTGCCGTCAGTATGGCCAGTGCCGCAGAGATGGAGAACTACTTCAACGCCAACGGTAAGCTGCCACAGTTTAATGCACAGCTCACCAGCACAGAGGCTGGCAATATGCCGATACTGGCCTATGCCCGCGACTTCGGCAACGTCAGCGAGGCACGCAGTTTCATGCTCATAGGCTATGACGAGGTGCAGGACATCCAGTATATGGGACAGAACTATCCCGGTTACTGGGCCCGAGACGGCAAGGCCATCACCACTGCTTTCGAAGAGTGCGCCGGCAACTACCGTAGCATCATGGACCGCTGCCGCAGGCAGGACAAGACCATCTACGACGATGCCTTGGCGGCTGGCAATGTGAAATATGCCGAACTGCTCAGCGGCAGCTACCGCCACTGTCTGGCTGCTCACAAACTGTTTAAGGACAGCAAGGGTAATATCCTCTATTTCTCGAAAGAGAACAACTCCAATGGCTGTGTGAATACTGTCGACCTGACCTACCCGTCAGCGCCACTGTTCCTCCTGTACAACACCACGCTGATGAAGGGTATGGTGCGCTCTATCATCGACTACTGTAGCAACCGCTTCGATGGTTACCGATGGGGATTCCCCGACTTCGCAGCCCACGATCTGGGCACCTATCCTCAAGCCAACGGACAGGTATATGCCACCACCACTGGTACGAAAACCAACTTCGGCGGCAATATGCCTATTGAGGAGAGCGGCAACATTCTCACGCTCTGCTATGCCATCAGCCGTATTGATGGCAATGCCGACTGGTTGACCGCTGCCGACATGAACACGCTGCGCTCATGGGCTGTCTATCTGCGCGACTATGGTCAGGATCCGGCCGAGCAACTCTGTACCGACGACTTTGCAGGCCATCTGGCCCACAATGCCAACCTCTCGCTGAAAGCCATCTTCGGTGTGGCTGCTTACGCAGAATTATGCCGAATGAAAAACCTAACATCGTCCCGCTACTATATGGAGTCAATGGCCCAGAAAGCCAAGGAGATGGCACAACTCTGGGAGGTGGATGCCCGTGACGGCGACCACTACAAGCTGGCCTTCGGGGGTGGTGGCACTTGGAGCATCAAATATAATATGGTGTGGGACAAACTATGGGGTATGAACCTCTTCTCCAGCGATGTGATGCGCCGTGAGTTTAAATTCTACAAAACAAGACAGAACGAGTTTGGCCTGCCCTTGGACAGCCGTATGGCCTATTCGAAAACCGACTGGATATTGTGGATGGCAGCCATGGCTCCCGATACAGACACCTTCCTTGAGTTCAGCGACCGCATCTGGGAGTATGCCAACCGCACCCCGACGCGCTGGCCACTCAGCGACTGGTTCTGGACGGATGGCGTAGGGGCTGCGCGGGGCTTCCGTGCACGCAGTGTCATCGGCGGTCATTGGATGAAGGTTCTTATGGACCGGTACGCTCCAAAACAGGAGACACAAACAGAGTGGAAAGCAGTAGAGGGCGGTCTGTTGTCCAAGTTCACGAAAGATGTCGACCCACAGAATCCTCTGCCAGAATATCCGCGCCCACAAATGGAACGCGCCGACTGGAAAAACCTGAACGGACTGTGGCAGTATGCCATCACCAAAGACAATGCTGCACAACCCACCGAGTGGGACGGACAGATTCTCGTTCCCTTCCCCATTGAGTCGGCACTATCGGGTGTCAAACGCCAGTTGGATGCCGACGAGGCTCTGTGGTATAGGTGCGAATTCGCCATTCCCGAAGAGTGGGCTGGAAAGAACGTCCGGTTGAACTTCGGTGCCGTAGACTATAAGGCCGAGGTCTACCTTAACGGTAGCACCACTCGTAACCGGGTGACAACCCACACAGGCGGCTACACGTCATTCAGTGCCGACATCACCAGTCGTCTGCAGGAAGGCACCAACACGCTGGTGGTCAAAGTGCTTGACCCAACAGATGTTCGTGCCCAGGCCACCGGCAAACAGCGTATCAACTGGGAGGGGTCTAACACCATCTGGTATACCCCTTGCTCAGGCATCTGGCAGACGGTATGGCTGGAGCCTGTCAACCCCCAATACATTTACGACCTGAAGATTACACCCGATGTCGACAATAGCCGCTTTGCTCTGAACATTGGGTTGAACCGCAGCAGCGAAGGCGACGTGGTGAAGGTGACACTGCGCGATGACCAGTCGGTTGTGGCCGAACAAACGTTTGCCGCCGCCAGTATGGTAAATTGCGACATTGTTGCTGCATCCCCCAAACTCTGGAGTCCCTATAGTCCTTTCCTTTACGACCTTGACATTAGTTACATCAGCAACGGTGTCGAGGTAGACCACGTCAAAAGCTATGCCGCCCTGCGTAAGATTTCGTATGCCTGCGACGAGAACGGATACTGGCGACTGCTGCTCAACAACGAGGTGCTTTTCCAGATGGGTACTCTCGACCAGGGCTATTGGCCCGACGGCATCTATACCGCACCCACCGATGAAGCCCTGCGTTATGATATTGAGAAAACAAAGGAGTGGGGCTTCAATATGATTCGCAAGCACATGAAGGTTGAGCCCGCCCGTTGGTACTACCACTGCGACCGTCTCGGAATGCTTGTCTGGCAGGATATGCCCTGTATCCAGTTCGGAGGCGAGGAGGACTGGCACGACCGTGCATGGTACAATGGTAACGGCACACAGCCAACTACCGTAGAAAACAACTTCAAAAACGAGTGGAAGGAAGTCATCAGCCAGCACTACAACAGCCCCTGCGTGGTGGTATGGACACCATTCAACGAGCGGTGGGGACAGTTCAAAACGGCAGAAATCGTCAACTACACCCGCGAACTGGATAATACCCGCATCATCAATTCTGCATCGGGCGGCAACCACCATCAGGGTGCAGGTGACATCGTGGACCTGCACACCTACGTAGATCCGGTCATCAACTTCGATGACCCTGACCGTCCACTCGTACTCGGTGAATACGGCGGTCTGGGCCTCAATGTCGAGGGACACCGCTGGTATGAGAAGTTTGCCACGCTTTACAATGACAACGGTTCCGTGGATGGTGTCACCAACAGGTACGAGCACTATGCCGATATTATCACCAACCTGGGCAGAGGCACCACGTTCAATGGCCACAAGTCATGTTTTGCCGCTGCAGTCTATACGCAGACTACCGATGTCGAGGTGGAGGTGAACGGGCTGATGACCTACGACCGTGAGGTCATTAAAGTGTATGAGGACCGTATCAAGGCGGCCAATCAGAAGATGATTCAGAACAACAGTGTGATGACGAGCATACGCCAGATTACCGTCACGCCCGGATCTGGTCACGACACTTTCTTCAATGCGCAGGGCATCCAAGTGCCTCACCCCGTGACAGGACTGAACATTGTTCGCAAAGGGAATGGTAATACAGTGAAATTCGTTCAAAAATAAAAAGATGATTAAACGGTTTCTTACTATGACTGCTCTTATCTGCTGCTGGGCATCGGCCGATGCCCAGCAGCAGGATTTCGGCAGTGACTATATTAATATGACGGCCAGTACCGATATGGTGCTGAAGTCGAAACGTCCAGCCAAGAAAGATAGGCTCTTCACGTCGGATGTCATTGAGAAGAAAATCAAGGAGGTCAAAAAACTGCTGAAGAATAATGCCTATCTGGCATGGATGTTTGAGAACTGCTTTCCAAACACGCTGGAGACCACTGTCCACTACAGACAGAACGCCGATGGCGATGATGACACCTTTGTTTATACTGGCGACATCCATGCTATGTGGCTGCGTGACAGTGGTGCACAAGTGTGGCCGTATGTGCGCTTTGCTAAAGATGACCCCCGGCTGGCTCACATGTTGCGCGGTGTCATTCTGCGCCAGTTCCACTGTCTGAACATCGACCCCTATGCCAATGCCTTCAATGACGGGCCTACGGGGGGAGATTGGCAGACGGATATGACCGACATGCAGCCAGAGTTGCATGAACGTAAATACGAGATAGACTCCCACTGCTACGTTATCCGATTGGCATACGAGTACTGGCAGGTGACAGGTGATACCACCATCTTCGGCGAAGAATGGCTCAAAGCCATAGCGGGAACGCTGAAAACCTTCCGCGAACAGCAGCGCAAGACAGGACTCGGACCCTACCAGTTCAAACGCAAGACAGAACGGGCCTTCGACACGGTAGGCTGGGACGGCTGGGGACACCCCGTCAAGCCCGTCGGACTGATTGCTTCCGTATTTCGTCCCAGCGATGATGCTACCGTCTTCCCCTTTTTGATTCCTTCTAACTTTATGGCGGTAACCTCTTTGAACAAAGCAGCCGACATACTTCGCGAAGTAAACAAAGAGACCGTCTTGGCACAGCAGTGCCAGCAGTTGGCCGATGAGGTGGCTGCTGCCTTGAAGCAGTATGCGGTAGTGAAGCATCCGAAGTATGGCGACATCTATGCCTATGAGGTAGACGGCTATGGAAGCCACCTGCTGATGGACGATGCCAACGTGCCCTCGTTGTTGGCGATGGGCTATCTGGGTGACGTTCCGATTGACGACCCTGTCTATCAGAATACACGCCGGTTTGTGTGGAGCGAAGACAATCCATCGTTCTTCCGTGGCCGTGCGGGCGAAGGCATCGGTGGCCCACATGTGGGCTACGATATGGTATGGCCCATGTCCATTATGATGCGCGCCTTCACCTCGACCGACGACAATGAGATACAGGAGTGCCTGCAGATGCTCGTCGACACCGATGCCAGCACAGGCTTCATGCACGAGTCGTTCAACAAGGACGATGCCTCTCACTACTCGCGCCCTTGGTTCGCCTGGCAGAACACACTCTTTGGCGAACTCATCCTGAAACTCATTGACGACGGGAAACTCAATATCTTAAAGAAAATACAGAAGAAATGAGAAAGACAAACATAATCTGCGTACTGCTGAGGCTTAGTTTCAAGCTCGACGACATCTCGTGGATCAAGCTCGGCAAGGTGAACCCGTGGCCCTGACCAACGATGCCAACGCCGCGGCTATCGGCGAGATGACCTACGGCGTGGCACGCGGCATGAAGAACTTCATCATGATTACGCTCGGCACCAGCGTGGGTTCCGGCATCGTGGTCGACGGAAAGTTGGTATATGGCTCCGACGGTTTTGCCGCTTTCTCCAGCCCGGATGCACTCGTGTTCTTCGGTGGATTGACCAAGGCCGGCGAACTGATTATGAAACCCATTCGCGAGAGTTATGACAGCAATGTCCTTCCCCTCTACAAGGGCAAGGCACAATTCCTCGTCAGCGGCCTTGATGGGTCTACCGCTGCCGTGCTGGGTGCATCGGCCGTTGGCTGGGAAATTTAATTATACGTGAGTTCGACGTAAGCCTTACGCAATAAGCAGGGCAATCTGCGCCAGTTGCACACCCACGAGGCCTTGGAGGCCATCAATTTCGGCGTGCAGCCTGACTACCAGACGCACTACGAGGCGCGGCAGAACGAGGGTGTGAAGCTGGCATCCTGTCCCTTTTTCACTACCTCGGTCTATGATGTTACCCAGTCTGTTAGCATCAGACAGTCATCATTGGATAGCTTTGTCGTCCTTATTGGTCTTTCGGGCGAGGTCACTGTTTCCTCTGACGACGACACCACTACTCTTCATGGCTATGAGACCCTGCTCATTGCCTCAGAGAACAAGGAGGTTAGGATTGTTGGTTCAGGTAAGTTCTTGGAAGTTCATATATAGCCCCTTGACTTGTATTCTCCCGGTGTCATGCCTGTCTCGCCTTTGAAGAATTTGGAGAAGAAGGAGGGATTGGCAAAGTTCATGCGCTCGGCCACTTCCCACACGGGCAGGTCGCTGTAGCGCAGCAGCACCTTGGCTTTCTGGATGGCGTGGCGGTTGAGCCACTGCATGACGGTGAGGCCGCTGGCCCGCTTGATGACGGCTCCGAGATGGTTAGGTGTTACACAGAGTTTGTCGGCATAGAACTCGATTTTGCGCTCACGCAGACCGTATTGGCTTACGAGGGCGAGAAACTGGTGGAACGTCTTGTCCTGCCGCGATGCCGACTGCTGCCATCGGCTTTCCTCTCGGTCGGCTATGCGTTTCAGTTCCAACAGCAAGGCCGTCTGCAAGTGGGTGATGGTCTCTGGCAGCAGGGGCAGCCTTTGCACCTCGTGCCACATCAGCCGCACATACTCGCTGACCAGCAGCCACTCGTCGTCGTCAAGGGTGAGAATGGTCTGGTGACTCATGGATGTGAATATCGGCAAGTCCTTGAACGTGAACGCCTGCATGTCGAAGTCGCTGCTCC
>ERZ842401.1777-NODE-1777-length-29891-cov-4.770210_pt1 | contig 29891 bp, 29 predicted proteins | sample MGYA00521270_ERZ842401 | MGnify/ENA primary metagenome ERZ842401 (study PRJEB31892, sample SAMEA3878208) | bioreactor metagenome | biome: Moose rumen | place: Sweden | collected 2011-10 | study: EMG produced TPA metagenomics assembly of the PRJEB12797 data set... | reverse complement strand
TCCGCTGACTTGTTCTATAATCAGTGAAAGATCGGCGTCGCCGACCTTCCGGTGTGTTCTTTGTAGACCATCTACAGGCTTGGTTATTTAACAGGCCGAGATGCGCTTGTTTTCTTAGACGGGAGATCAGACGAGATTGTCTCCTCCTTCCGATGCCCTGCGTTGAGTCGTGAAAGCATCGTCGGAGGATGAGTATCCCGAACTAGTATTAACCCAAGTGCAAGACATGACGTCACATCGAGATTATCGCCTCCTCCGTGCCGAAAGCTCTCCTCTGTCTCCTGAGGAAGAACTCGTCCGGTTCCGCGAAAGGGCCGTCCACGACCAGGTCGTGATTGTTCCTCTCTATCTCCAATTCCTTGGTGCAGAGTGCCGTCGGGATCATCCTGGCGAGGTCGAGCTTTGTAAGTTCCTTGTCGCGGAGCTGCGACTTGTAGCGGAGGAAGAACTGTCTCACGAGGTCGGCGTTGTTCCTGAATGCGACTATCTGATGGTCGGCGATGTATCTGACGTACTGCCCCTCAGGGTCGCAGAATCCGTCGTACACCCTGAGAAGGCATCCGCATTCCTTGCAGACCCTTATCTTGTATTGCCTATCATATCCTAAAAGCCTGATCCTGTTCTTAGAGATGCCACCCCATTGCCTTACTCTGAGCTTCACCGTGAGCCTGTCCATGGTCCACTTCTCCCAGTCCATGGCGCTGAGGTCCCCTACCATACGCCCCTGATTCCTGAGCTCATCCTCGTAGTCCTTGTCCTTGTATGTGGCGCCGGGCGATTTCAATCCAGGTATCATGTAATCGAGAAAGTCCAGGTCCCAATCGACTTCTTCCGGTTCGACATCCACGTATCCGAGGCCCATGTGAGTCATTAGATAGGCTACCGTATGCCTTATGCTGCGTATCTTCTGCCTCGAGTGTATCTTCTTGATTATCCAACCGGGATTGTCCTTCCTGAATTGATCCGTGTTTATCCTACCGAACATTATGCAATGGAAATGAGGGGATAGCTCCCAAAGCTGGCCGATACCTTTCCTGTAGGACTGCCTCCAGGGATGGAACACGTTGAACCCTGCGAGGGCTCCGTTCTTCACCAACTGTGCTTCTATGTACCTGTTGACGTCATCGAATGGTCCGTAGGATTGCATGGCTGATTTCATGAAGTCCTGCGGAGGGGATACCACCCAATGGGAGACGTCGCCTACGTCTATGCCCTGCTTCTGATTGAGGCCCTTGAACTGGAGCATCCTCTTCTCGACGCTGACGGCTTTCTTGAGAGCGGTATCGTTCATGCACTTAGGGCATCTGAGGGACCAACAGTGTTTGGATTTGGCTTTGCAATGATGGTGATGGTCCTCTGGACATGCTGTGTAAACTATGGAACGATCCGATGATCTGATGAATCCGCATCCTCTGTCTATCGGTCTCTGCTTGTCATGACCGGGCATATCCCATGTTATGTGGTTGGTGACGCCTTCCTGAAGCTGCCTTGCGATCTTCCTTTCCGATGTTGTCTTTCCTGTAGGGGTGACGAGCTTGATGCTTGATGATGGGATGTTTTCCTGATTGCTACTTTCCTGAGGACTCGTTCTTTCCTGAGAATTCATATCTACGAACTCGCCTGTAGCTTTGTTCACCCTGTTCGCAAATCTAAGGTACCTATTGGCAGGGTAAATTTCCCTCTCCGCGCCTTTACATACTTTTGTCAACCCCGATAGCAGAGATGTTGCTCCGTACCATCGAGTTCGGATCCAAACGAAAGAACGTAACTTTCGCCTTTAATAACCCAGCTGCTAAATATTTAGAGCCTCAGAACATTGATGAGTGACAGAAAAACAGTTTGAAAGGGCCCTATGGGCCCGGGATCATGCATGTCTTATCCCTGTTGCCTGGGATATCTCGCTGTCCGTGGTGCAGAGATCGTCCAAGGATAGTTCTGAAATGGAATCGTGACCGGTTATCCTGACGAAGGTCCTGAGTTCGGATGCCACCGCCTTTAGATAGTTTCCGACACGCTTCGCCGCCTTCTCCTGATCCAACCTCGATTCCAGCTCTGGATCCTGCGTTGCGATGCCCATCGGACACTTGCCCGTGTTGCATCCCCTGTATTTCTGACATCCGAGGGCCATCATGGCAGAAGAAGCGATGGCAACGGCATCGGCACCCATTGCCAAGGCCTTTGCGAAGTCCCCGCTGTTCCTGAGTCCGCCGGTGATGACTAGTTCCTGCTCCATACCGTGCTCGTCCATGTACTTCCTTGCCCTGGAAAGAGCGTATACTGTCGGAACGGATGTCGCATCCCTGAGGAACTTCGGCGATGAACCGGTGGCTCCTCCGCGGCCATCGATGGTGATGAAGTCGCAGCCCGATTTGGATATGAATTCGAGATCCTCCTCGATATGGCCTGCGGCGATCTTCACACCGATGGGTTTGCCTCCGGTCCTCTCCCTAAGCATATCCACCATCTTCTTCAGGTCCTCCGGGGTATCGATCTCTGTGAATCTTGACGGACTCTTGACATCCTCCCCGACCCTCTTGCCCCTCATCACGGCGATGATCTCCGTGACCTTGTCACCAGGTAGATGTCCTCCCATACCGGGCTTGGTACCCTGCCCGATCTTTATCTCCACAGCATCGCATCCCTCCATTGTCTGGTAGGTGAAACTGTAGCGGTTGGGTATGAATTCGTAGATGTACTTGTGAGCGGCATTCATCTCGTCATAGAGCGCACCGCCCTCTCCGCTGCACATAGCGGTCCCCGCAATGGCGGATCCCTTGGCCAAGGCGATCTTGGCCCTTCCCGATAGTGCACCGAAGCTCATGTGCGATATGTACACCGGCATCTCGATCCTCATCGGGACCTTTGCCTTCTTACCGATTGTGACGGAGATGTCGACCTCGTCGTCATCGAGCTTTGGTGCCCTTGCGAGCTGTGCTCCCAATAACAGGATGTCATCGAACTTGGGTACATACAATTCCGTGTCCAACGGATTCCCGATACTTCTGCCTGTTAGGGCCATGGTGTGGATGTCGTCCATGACACCGTTGTCGTTCCTGATGAGCTTGGGATCGAACTCCCAGCCCTCATCCTCTTCGACCTTCGGTTTCTCCTTCTTTACAGGTGCTGGAACACCCTCTTCCTCTATCAATTCGAAATCGGATTTCGATGCCCGGCATACCGGACATCTCCAATCGTCCGGAAGCTGTTCGAAAGGGATGCTTTCGACATCGTCATCGTAGATCTCCCCGCAGATTGTGCATCTGTACTTCGCCATGTGTAAGCAGATGATGTCGTAGATTATAATGGAGCATGCGGAGTTAACCTGTGATAATCCCAGATATATCGTCTGAACACATGTTCATCGCATCATGCCGCATGATTCTGTTTATATACTCACGACCTCGTATCATTCCTCATGGGATGCATGTGTCAATACTGCGGCAGTGAGAACTCTGAGCTTAACCCGTTTTCCGTATGCATAACATGCGGACAACCTCTGGCAATGAGATTCTGATCGGCCGATGGGATAAACCGACTGAATTGCGGGATATCGGCGACTTCGATGCCGATGAGAAATGAGGTGCTGGCTATACCAGATGACTTGCGCTCCGTCCTCAGACGAACCTCATCGAATCCACTATATCGCGGACAACCAACGTGTCGACCTTGACCCCGACATAGGTGTAGATGGTGTAGGTCACCCTCTCCTTCTTCAATACCGTGATTTCCGAGGTGTACTCGATGCCCTGCCTGACATACCTGTGGCGGAATCCGTATGCGTCGAGTCCGCAGACCTTCCTCTCATAGAAACTGTCGAAAACGTACCCGAACTTGTACAGACGCTTGCTGATCCTGTTCTCGGTAGCCCTGCAGATCTCCTTCGCCCCTGCGAGCTTGGAGACGAAACGGCCTGCCTTGTGCCAGAATACGACGACCACCGTCTGATTCGCATCGTCCAATATCCCTGCGCGGTCGTGGTAGCGATCCCTGTAGAGGGAATCCATCTCGGCTTCCGAAAGTATCCTAAACCTGTCCGGGAAGGTGAAGGACAGTTCTCCGTTGGCTGTTATCTCGCCCATATCAATGCCTCCGAATCCCTTCAATGGATAAAACCGATGCTACCTGTCCTCGGAGACCCCATAATTCAATAATTGGCTTGTACAACCTTTATTACAAGACAGGTATCCTTTATTAAGGGGTTTAACGGTAGGCGAATCAATTGGTGCAAAAATGATAGTAAACGCCGAACTCTTCGTCAACGACCTACCTGGTCAGCTCATCGGCTCCATAGAGCCCATATCCATGGTCAACGGAAACATTCTGGCAGTGGTCCACAACCGCGACAGGATAGTTGACAACAGGATATGCGTGAATGTAACATTCGAGGTAGGTGACAGACAGCTGGAACGTCTCAAGGAACTCTGGAAGGCCAGAGACATCGTAATTTCCAGCTTGGGATCGGTGCACGAGACTTTCACCATGCACTACATCCTGATCGGGGATGTCAACGCGCAGTACATCGAGGGACTCCTGAAGAAGGTCAACGAGGCCACGACACTGGACCAGGTCAACGTCAGTTACTCGTCCAAATCGGTGAAGACTGCCAGCCATACAAGCCTTATCACTGTCAAGGCCCGCTACGAGGACAATCTGGACAAGATCGATTCCATCCTCAGGAGGGAATGCAAGAAGGCCAACATCACTTACATAAGAGGTGTCTGAGATGAGAGCGTTCATTTGCGGTTTCGGAACCATAGGACAGAGCGTCGCGAGGGTCATCAAGGAGAAGCAGGACTTCTTCTCGAAGCGCTACGGCGAGACACTCACACTCATGGGAGCATTGGATTCCAAGACGTACGTCTCGGACCCCAAGGGACTTGACGCCGATGCAATCATCAAGGCGAAGAAGGAGACCGGAAAGGTCGGCAACAAGGAATACAAGGACATCAAGGAGGCCTTGGAATCCGTCGACTTCGAGATACTCATAGAGGTCACCTCCACGGATATCGAGACCGGCGGTGCCGGACTCAAGAACATAAAGTATGCGCTGGAGAACGGCAAAGATGTCGTCACTGCCAACAAGGGCCCCCTCGCACTCAAGTTCAAGGAACTCACGGACCTCGCCGACAAGCACGACCGCTACCTCCTGTTCGAGGGAACGGTCGGCGGAGCGATGCCCATCATCAATCTCAACAAATACGATCTGGCAGGCCAGAAGATCAAATCCATCAGAGGTATCTTCAACGGAACGTGCAACTACATCCTGACCAAGATGGATGACGGACAGCCCTTTGAGCAGGCCCTCAAGGAAGCACAGCAGCAAGGTTATGCCGAGACCGATCCCACAAACGATGTGGAAGGTTACGACAGCGCATGCAAGGTCGTCATCCTGGCAAACTCCATCTTCGGAAGGAACGCCACACTGGACGATGTGGAGATCACCGGTATCACCAGCATCAACTCGGATGCGGTCGCCCTCGCACAGAACAACGGAATGGTCATCAGGCTCATCGGAGAGGTCTCCCCCACCAAACTGGAGGTCGCTCCAAGGCTCATCCCCCGCGGACACCCGCTGAGTCTCCCTGGTACACTGAACACCGCAGAGATCATCACGGAGTACGCCGGACCCATCACCGTCTCCGGAGTAGGTGCGGGAGGGCTCGAGACAGCTTCTGCCATCCTCAGCGACATTATCGACATAATGGACGAGAGAATCGGTGACTGAGTTGACAAGGATCGTCATCTACGACACGACCCTTCGCGACGGAGCTCAGACGGAAGGCGTGCTGTTCTCGGCAGAGGACAAACTCGATGTTCTAAAGGCACTCGACGAGTTCGGAGTGGATTTCGTAGAGGGCGGATGGCCCGGTTCCAATCCTGTGGACGACGAGTTCTTCGCTAAATCCAAAAGGCTCGATCTCAAGAGAACGAGGCTCGTCGCTTTCGGAAGCACCAGGAGATATGACATCGCACCGGAGGAGGACCCCCATCTCAGAGCACTCGTCGATTCCGGGACCGAATGGTGCTGCATCTTCGGGAAATCATGGGATTTCCAGGTGGAGGGAGCCTTGGGTATTCCCCTGGACATTAATCTGGACATGGTCCAGGACAGCGTAAGGTTCCTGGTCGATTCCGGAAAACATGTCATATTTGATGCGGAGCACTTCTTTGACGGTTACAAATCCAATCCGAAGTATGCGATCAACGTTCTCAAGGCAGCACAGATGGGAGGTGCCGAATGGCTCGTCCTGTGCGATACCAACGGAGGTTCACTCCCGTCGGAGATCGCTGTGGCCACAGAGGATGCTTTGCTCTCAGTGGATCTGCCTTTGGGAATCCATGCCCATAACGATTCCGACCTGGCAACGGCCAACACGCTATGCGCTCTGGATCGCGGATGCCAGATGGTGCAATGTACAGTCAACGGAATGGGAGAGAGGTGCGGCAACACCAACCTGTGCACCGTACTCCCCAACATCGTCTACAAGACAGGTCTCGAGACATCCGATATGGATCTTACCAAACTCACGGCACTTTCGAGGAACATCGGGGAGCTGATCAACATCCTTCCCCGCCCGGACATGCCATATGTAGGCGAGACGGCGTTCACCCACAAGGGCGGGATGCACATAGCCGCGATGACCAAGGACACCCGTACATACGAGCACATCGACCCATCCCTTGTAGGGAACAGAAGGAAGATCCTCGTATCCGAGATGGCAGGCAAGGCCAGCATCATCGAGAAGCTGAAAGAGCTCGACCTGGAGTGCGGTGACGATACCTCAGACATCATAACGAAGATCAAGGAGATGGAATCCAAGGGATACCAGTTCGAAGGTGCGGATGCGAGCTTCGAGCTCCTGGTCAAAAGGCTCAGAGGAGAGCTGGAACCAAGATTCACTGTCGAGGGATTCAAGATTATGATAGACAACCGTCTCGGTGACATGGACACGGAGGCCACCATCAAGGTCCTGGATTCCGAAGGGGAACTGGAGCAGACGGCCGCAGACGGTAACGGTCCGGTCAATGCTCTGGACAAGGCCCTCAGGAAATCCCTGATAAGGTTCTTCCCCGAAATAGACGACATGAAGCTCACGGACTATAAGGTACGTACCCTGGACGAGAAGTCAGCTACCGCTGCAGGCGTCCGCGTACTCATCAGGTCCACAGACGGCAAACACAGCTGGACCACGGTCGGGGTATCCGAGAACGTGGTCGTAGCCAGTCTTATAGCGCTGGTAGATGCAATCGAATACAAACTAATGATTGGTGAATGATATGAGCAAGACGATCGTTACACTGGTAGGAAAGGACAGGGTCGGGATCATCGCGACCGTCTGTAACTTCTTCGCCGAGAACAACATAAACATCCTGGACCTGAAACAGACCACATCCCAAGGATACATCAACATGATGATGATCGTGGATACGGATCTGTACGAGGGATCCGTCGAGAATCTGAACAAGGGATTGGAATCCGTCGGTGAGCAGGTAGGATGTATCATCAAGGCACAGCACGAAGAGATCTTCGACATGATGCACAGGATCTGAGAACATGGTAGAGCTCGATGAGGCATTCGAGACAGTCAACATGGTCTCCCATGAGAACCTCGATGTCAGGACGATCACCATGGGTATCAGCCTGCTCGACTGCATAGATCCGGACCTGGACAAACTGTGCGAGAAAATCTACAGGAAGATTACCGAATCCGCCAAGGACCTGGTGAATGTCGGCGATGACATCGGTAACGAGTACGGCGTACCCGTCATCAACAAGAGGATATCCATAACCCCTATCGCCCTTATTGGAGGTGCGGCATGCAAGACCCCTGAGGATTTCGTCAAGATAGCTCATACACTTGATGCGGCAGCTAAAGAGGTCGGAGTGAACTTCATCGGCGGATACTCCGCACTTGTCCCGAAAGGAATGACGAACAGCGACAGGCTGCTCATAGAATCCATCCCCCAGGCCCTAGCCGAGACAGAGCGCGTCTGCTCATCCATCAGTCTCGGTTCCACCAGGACAGGCATCAACATGGATGCCGTGAAACTGATGGGAGAGATCATAATCAAGACCGCAGAGGCCACCAAGGAACATGATTCCCTCGGATGCGCAAAGCTCGTGGTGTTCTGCAACCCGCCCGACGATAACCCGTTCATGGCAGGTGCATTCCATGGAGTGACAGAAGCGGACAGGGTCATCAACGTCGGTGTCAGCGGACCCGGTGTCGTGAAACATGAGTTGGAGAAGATCCACGGTCAGAGCTTCGAGGTACTCTGCGAGACGATCAAGAAGACCGCATTCAAGGTCACGAGGGTCGGACAGTTGTTCGCTAAAGAAGCTTCCAACAGATTAGGCGTACCGTTCGGTATCGTCGATCTCTCGCTCGCACCTACACCTGCCATAGGGGACAGTATCGCGGACATCATACAGGAAATGGGCATGGAACGTGCCGGTGCACCCGGTACGACCGCTGCACTCGCCATCCTCAACGATCAGGTGAAGAAGGGCGGAGTGATGGCATCATCCTACGTCGGCGGACTCTCTGGAGCTTTCATTCCGGTCACCGAGGACAAGTCTATGGCGGAGGCAGCAGAGATGGGTGCGCTCACCCTGGAGAAACTCGAAGCCATGACCTGCGTCTGCTCCGTGGGATTGGATATGATCGCGATACCGGGTAGCACGCCTGCCACGACCATATCCGGAATCATAGCGGATGAGATGGCCATCGGTATGGTCAATCAGAAGACGACTGCAGTCAGGCTCATCCCGGTCATCGGAAAGGATGTGGGCGATTTCGCACAGTTCGGCGGATTGCTGGGTGAAGCGAAGATAATGCCCGTGAACAAATTCGGATGCGCGGATTTCATCAACCGTGAAGGAAGGATCCCTGCACCCATACACAGTTTCAAGAATTGATCTTACGAGAAGACCGGGGTGTATGAGCGCCCCGTCCTTTCGGTACTTTTGTCTGGTTCATCAGTGACTGTGGTTACTTGCCTTTCTGCAAGCCAGTTGCAGAACTCTGTGGCGACAGCGAGATTGCTGAGGTATGTAGAGCCTCTGAACTCGCGGCTCCTGCTAACCAACATTGCCACCTGTATGGGCAGCACTACTATCGAAGCTGTCATGATCAGCAGCATTCCTATCGTCTTTCCTATCATTTGCTTAACCTCCTTTCGGTTCAATATATCATACCATTTGGGGGTATGGGTATAACACGCAAATGAAAAAATCAGTCAAGTTCGTTCACAATGTAGTAGAACACCGAAATGGCAGTGCGATAATTCATGAAATTGTTCTCATTACCCGCGTGATCCAAATGCTTACAGACAGCGGCCTCCGGATGATATTGGATCCCGAGGATGAACGTCTTATCCACCCTTTCCACCGCTTCGATGATAGGCACGCCTTCTGTGATTGTTGAAGCGGTAACTGAAAGATTCGTTCCCTCTACACTCTTGACGGCCTGATGATGCCATGACGGGCATCCGTAAAGGGCTGTGGTGCCTGCTGTTTCATAAAGAAGTGAACCCTCTTCGATTATGACCTCATGTGGCGCATAATCCCTGTATCCTCCTGGATATGGTGCCTGATTCCTATGCTCATAATGATACTCGATACCCATATCTTCGAAATACTGCGAGAGATCCTGGACCATACTTGCTCCAGAGACAACGGAGAGCATCTGCATTCCTCTGCATATCGCCAGCACGTTGATATTGTTGTCCAGACAGTATGACATGAGAAGATAGTCCGAAACATCCCTCTTTGCATTATATGCCTTATCCTCTTCGATACCATGCCATTCCTGAGGATCCTTGTAGAACGAGGGGCAGATATCCTCCCCGCCTGTGAAAACTATGGTCGTCAAATCGCCTACGACATCTACGACGTTCGAGTTTTGCCAAGTGCCGTTCTTCACAATATCAGCAGCTTCCTCAGTCAAGATCCCATTTTCATCCACACCTGAAATCAGATTCCCTCCGCTATCGTATTCGAGATCATAACAGATTATTTGATCCATTTCGACGACATTACCGCCTGCTACCTCTATGGCCCTCAGTGTGTAGACGTATGATTCCGCATCGACCCCGCGCCAAGCGACACCGATGTCCTTATGGCCATGAGAATCCGCGAAGGCGCAGCCGAGACCGGACAGAACGACCACCAATACTGCGAGAACAGCGAACATCCCAGCCTTCATAGTATCTATCCTGAATCATTAGAAAATCCGATGAACGGGAAGAAGGTTAATCGGCACCCGAAGGTGCCAAAGAAGAAGCAACAAAGATGCGTGAGTGGGGGCAGAGGGATTTGAACCCCCGTCAGCGGGTTTCCACTACGGGAGGAGCTACCTCCCGCGGAATCAATGAGTCATCGCTCCAGTTAATCATCAACTGTCAGCAAACCCATTTACAATCACGCTCAATAACTGGAGCCCGCCAGTCTGCCAGGTTAGCCTATACCCCCTGGAGAGTGATGATGCAAATGCAAATCACTGCTTACGCATCTTCGCTTCTTTCTTTCTTCTTCTCATTTTCTTTTTGCGCCATTTCCAACGCTGGTTACCGCGTTTCTTCCAGGCGCGTGAGCCTCTCTTCATTTCGATTCTCCCTTGGATTTGTCATCATTAGGTGATGCATCCAGGCGGGCCCGTCGGGATTCGAACCCGAGGCGTCTGGCTTAGAAGGCCAGCGCTATATCCTGGCTAAGCCACGAGCCCACTCTTCCCCTCCATCGGCTACTATAATTTAAAGGTTGTTGCCCTCAAATTTAGCTTCAGTTCACGATTTTGGAGATGCTGGATGATAGCCTTGCAAATTGTTTAACACCTCATAACTTCGGAACCGGTATATCTTCCGGTTTAGGCCATGGGATGTCCCTGATGTAGTCGAATATGGATCCATAACCCAGCATCATGCAGACGGCCTCCGCGATACAGATGATTCCGAGTATGAACAGGATGGGCCAGAAGTTGAATATTCCTCCGAAGAGCTTCACGATGGCCTCTGCGAACCTCAGCATTCCGAATACTATGGAACCGGCAACGAATGCGATGAGTATCCTCGGCCAGCCCTCCGCCAGGACGGTGAGATCGACTCCTCCGACCTCCTGACCGTTGAGCCTTCCGAGCACTATGTATACCAGGACCATTACGAATAGTCCGATGATGACTGCGATGTGTACCTCGCGGAACGGCCTTATGATCAATGTGAAGGCCGCTACGGCTATGAGGATCAGAGTGTACGTCTGTGCATGATACCCTTCTACGACCGCCAAGACGGCAATGAGTGCACCCATCACAACTCCGACCGTGACCGCAAGCTTGTACCAGGCGGAATCCTTGTCCTTCAGGTAAAGGAACACGATCAGAAGCGCCATTATTCCTCCTGCGATGAGGACAATGGGTGAAAGGTACTCGAAGAACCATTCCGGCAGGTATTCTTCAAGAACTGACATGATAATGTAATGTTGGAACAAAGATAAAAAGGGTCCCTGGAGGGACCGTATTGTCATCAGCAGATCTTGGTTCCTGCGTTGGGTCCGGCACCCTCGTCCCAGATCTCTGCGACGTCGAATGTCCAAACTGCGAAACAGGGGAGATTTGCCTGTGCCATCTTGGCTTTCATATCCTCGAAAATGGGACCGCTGTCCGCGCGTGCGGGGTTCTTGAGGATCAGCTCGTATGCCTTGGGTCCTGCAGAGATGGAGAGTGCCGCCTTGCCGGTGTCCTTCAGGTTCTTCGCTGCCCTCTTCATGAGGATTTCTCCGACTCCTGCCTTTCCGTCAGGGGTTACGAAGATACTTCCGCAGACGATAGCGTGGGGCTGGCCCTCGGAAGAAGCTGTCACGAGGAGCTTCGTTGACTCTTTTGCGTTCACGAGGTCGATAATTTCTGTGGGTATACCTGCCATTCTTTATCACCTGGATATGGGATGTGTTTGGCTATTATTTATCTGTTAACTTTTTTGTTACAAATTGTTATGCAAATATAATATTGTTAAACCTCTAACTATAATTCAAATAACGACCTGGGGTCGGCAGACCTATGTCCATACCATTCGAGGACCTACCGGCAGACAGACAGAAAATGACCTTCAAGACCTATCGCGACTTCGCTAGGAAATACTGGGGTGAGAGCTCACTCCCGGACGGGGTGTACGCAAGATCGAAGATCTACAACAACTTCGCACTAATGCTTGCGGATCAGTGCCCTTGGCACATAACCGTGAAGGCAGGGAATAAAGAGCATATCTACTTCGGACCCCTCGTCATCCAAATGCGCGAATGCCTGTTGGACATCAAGGAGACGACACCATTCGTCAGTCTCGAATCGAAGGTCGCCAAATTCAAGCGCTTCCCGGGAACAGCGATACAGGAATCGCTGGTCAATGCCGTGATGCATTTCGACCCCTCGCTCGGACAGGACATCGTCATCGAGTACACAGAGGACCTGATGACCATAAGATCACCCGGGGGCGTGAAGGAGAGACCAGAAATGGACCGGATGTATTCGACAGTTCCCAGGAACGCGAAGACATCGATGCTCCTCCAGAATCTAGGTTATGCGAAGATGATCGGCAGGGGGATGGGATTGATAAGAGGATGCTACTGCACCTCGGGACTCATCCCTGTGGTGATAAGCGGCAGCGACGACTTCAGCATACAGCTCCCCTCTCTCGATAATACCGCTAAGACCGTCACTCAGGGGACCGATATAGTTCTCGAGTATCTGCGTGTTAACCGCAACGGGAACGTATTGGAGATATCGAGACAGCTAATGATGTCCGTCCACAGGGTAAGATCGATATTCGATATCCTTGAAACCGACGGAAAGATCCTTACGATGGGCATCGGTGCGAAAAGGACCGCATTCTACATCAGATCGGAAAGGACACAGAATTTGGAATTACCGGAACTTGGTATTATCCAGATACGATTGTCGGCACCAGTGCCGGCCTGTTGACTCTTTGCAGCCGGTATTGGTGTACACCGTTTGTGATTTGTAAACGTTTTAGGGAGGGTTTCCCCTCCCTTGTTATGATTATCAGAGCTGCTGGACGAGCCAGTTCTGCACACCGATCTTCTCGATCAGTTCGAGCTGCTGCTCTGCCCAGTACATGTCCTCTTCCTCGTCGTTGTAGTAGTCCACGAGGATCTTGTAGGTAGCGTAGTCTCCGTGTGCAGCATCGGTGAGCTGCTTGAGTGCTGCGAGTCCGTCCTTGGAGATCTGAAGGTCAATCTTGATCCATTCGATAGGGTCGTTGGAGACGGGTTTCTCAGCTTTTGCCTCGTTCTTGACGCATCCGCCGAGGTCAAGGATTCTGTCGATGCACTGGATGACGTAGCCCCTCTCTTCCTCTGCGTGCTCTGCGTACTTGTCTGCGAGTTTGTTGTATCCTGCTGCTGCCATGTACCTGGAGACGATCATGTGTCCGTCTGCCTGCTGTGAGAGGTCGGTTACGATCATGTTCAGGCCTGCAATGATTTCTTCTTTCGTTGCCATTTGTACCATCTCGGTTGTGTTCAATTCAATTGAATACAATTGATATATTTAACATATTCGAGGCATAGTATTACTAATTGAATTTTAATAACATAAATAGTAACACGAAGAAATTAAGTTTATAATACGATAGGTATTATTGCCGAACATTCAGAAGGTCGGACAGATGACGAACGGAATCATGATAGCAGGGTACGGTACCAGAAAAGGAAATCTTGAAGAGATCCTGCAGAAACAGGCGGCAAGGTTAATCGCCAGAGGCTGGGAACATGTGGAAATCGGTTACTTCAGGGTCAGTAGTCCTACGATACCTGAAGCACTCGAGAGGCTTGTCGATGCGGGCGTGGACAACGTCGTCATCCTCCCTTATTATATCGCGGAAGGAAGTCTGACAAAGGAGCTGATCCCCGAAAAGCTCGGAATGGCCTCGGACATGTCCGAACTCACGGTCAAAGGGAAGAAGGTCTCGGTATGCATCGCACCTGCCTTCGGCATGGATATGGTACTCGCCCACATCCTCTGCGACAAGATCGCGGATGTGAAGGGCGACAGGGACTGCGGGATCATGATCATCGGTCATGGCACGAGACATCCTTCGCTGGCCAATATGCGCACGATCAGGATCAACGCAGAGAGGCTCAGGTCATTAGGATTTTCCCACACAAGATACACCTTCAATGAGTTCTGCGAACCCTCCATCAAGGACACTCTTGATTCCCTGGAGAAGGAGGGAGTCAAGAGGATCATCGCGATACCTCTATTCATAGCGATGGGACTCCACCTTGGAGATGAGATCCCAGAGCAGCTCGGCATCCCGCCGTACAGCGACGGCGGTGTCATCACTGTCAACGGAAGAGAGATTAATCTCTGCTACACGCGCCCGGTCGAGGCCGATAACCGTCTGACCGATTATCTCGACATGAAAGCGAGCGAATACCTCGTGGGCTGATGTTTCTCAGTGATGATATGCGTAGGATCGCAATCTACGGTAAGGGCGGAATTGGGAAATCCACCACATCCTCGAACATCTCGGATGCTCTGGCGGAATCGGGTCTGAAGGTCATGCAGATCGGATGCGACCCCAAAGCGGATTCCACCAGCATGCTCACCGGGGGACCGATAGCTACCGTACTGGACACCATGCGCGACAACAGCGGAAGGACATTGGACGACATGGTCCATGTGGGCACACATGGAGTCCTCTGCGTGGAATGCGGAGGTCCGAGACCCGGTACAGGATGTGCCGGCAGAGGGATCATAGCGGCGTTCCAGGAACTCGACAGATTGGATGCCATGGACGTCTACAGACCCGATGTGATAATCTACGACGTCCTTGGCGATGTTGTGTGCGGAGGGTTCGCAATGCCCATCCGCAACGGATACGCACGTGATGTCTTCGTCGTGACATCGGGCGAACGCATGTCTCTTTATGCTGCTAACAACATCGCAACCGCGGTCAACGATTTCCGCCAGGACGGTTACGCACGTTTCGGCGGATTGATACAGAATTCGAGAGGGGTCGAGAACGAGGATGACCTCATCTCGGATGCGGCGAAGACCATCGGGACGGACGTCATATTCAGACTTCCGAGGTCCCCAACGGTCCAGACCTGCGAGAAGCGCGATACTACGGTCATCTCCGGAGCACCTGATACCGAGATGGCTGGATTATACCGCCAGTTGGCCAAAACCATATACTCGCGCTCGGAGGACATCTCCGGCGGACTGAGATTGGAGTACACAGGATGTGACGGTTGTGAGTAAAGGGGTACTTATAATAGGTTACGGAACAAGGAACGGGAATCTATCGGAGATCCTCGATACACAGGTCAACAGGATGAGATGTAGAGGATGGGAACATGTCGGAAAGGCATTCTTCAGGGTCAACGAGCCCTCTATCCCGGATGCGCTGAAGCAGATGGCGGATGAGGGCGTGGACGAAATCGTGGCGATACCGTACTACATCTCGGAAGGTACGCTGACGAAGGAGCTCATCCCTGAGAAACTCGGTCTGGGAAGATCGGATTCCGGAAAGACCATCGTCAACGGAAAGGAGGTTTCCATCTCCATTGCTTCTGCGTTCGACAGCAGCTTCACGCTCACCGACATCATCTGTGACAAGATAGCTGATGCCAACGGGAACATGGATTGCGGAATCCTCATACTTGGTCACGGTACCAGGTTCAAGGCACTGTCCAACATGAAGACAATCCAGATGAACGCCGAAAGGGTTGCCGCAAGAGGTTACAAGCATGTGGCATACGCCTTCAACGAATTCTGCGAACCGACCATCCCCGAAGCTCTGGACAAACTCGAGAAGGAAGGCGTTGACAGGATAATAGCCATCCCGCTCTTCATCGCTTTGGGTATCCACCCGAGCAGGGAGATACCTCAGAAGATCGGTATCGAACCGTACAGCAGCGGCGGGAATATCGAGGTCAACGGAAGGAAGATCAACGTTTATTACGCACGTCCCGTGGAGTCCAACCCGCGTCTCCTGGATGTGCTCGACCAAAAGGCAAGGGAGTATCTGGGAGAATGAAGGTTCTACTACTGGACATGACGCACGGAGGGCAGATCCTGGCACCGCTCTTCAAGAAGGAAGGATATGAGGTAACAGTCTGCGACGTATACAGGATCGCAAGCCAAGAGATGCTGGAATCCCTGAAGGGGATGGGCGCGGAAGTCTGCGTCGGGAACCCTCCTCCGGGACACTACGACCTCGTATCCATGCCGTGTCATTGTCCGGACGTCTTCCTCGAAGGATGCACATACGATTCAAGGATCTGGTATTCCCAGGCGGTCAACCGCTTCATGGACGACAGGAGGTTCAGGATCGAGGTGACCGGTGTCAAAGGGAAGACGAGCACATGTTATCTGATATCCCATATCCTCGCTTATGCGGGAAAGAAGGTCTATCTGAGATCATCCCGCGGTTCTGGACCTTTCACGAAGGAAGGCCTCGATCTTAAGGAGCTGAAGAGCATCGCTCCCCCGTATCTCCTCGATCTTCCGGATGGGGATTACGACGTGATGGTATGCGAGGTATCCCTGGGAGGCTCCGGCAAGGCGGACATAGCCTGCATAACCAACCTGCTCGAGGACTACGGCATCGCCAGGAAGAGCAGGAAGGCCAGAGAGGCCAAGAAGGATATTCTCACAAGTAACACAAACATCGTCCTAGAATCCGAAGAGGACATATGGTCCGCATACGGCAGACCTCTCAGACTCTGCAAAAAGAAAGTCACGATCATCGGGAAACCGGTCTACGGGGAACCTCTGAAGGTCTCGGTAGATTACAGGGGCATCCATGAGATCGAGCTCAAGGGCAACTATCTCGCGCTGCAATATCTGGAAGCTATGGACATGGCACTGGAGGTCTGCGATGCCATGAACATCCCTGCGGGAACAGTGCTCGAAGCACTTTCCTCCTTCGAAGGCGTTGCCGGAAGAGGCGAGGTGAAGTACGAAGGCGATGTGAGATACATCGTCGAGCGCAACCCCGGGATCTCGCACATGTCCGTCGAACGCACTCTGAAGACCCTTCAGGCCATGGATTGTCTCGATGATGCTCTGGTGATCATAGACCCCGTCTCCAAGAAGGTCTGCGACAAGCTCGACCGCGATCTTATCGAGGATGTAGTCAAAAAGTACGGGGCAGGACTCATTGTCACACCCGGTGACGGAACGGAACCGGAGATACCCGAAGGCGTGAGGACGGTCATCCGCATGACCAAGGAAGGATACCAATGAGCGACGTCTTCCACCCCCGTCCGAATCCCATCGTCGCGGCGATGTACACCGCGAGGGACATGAACGTGGACGTGATTGTCATGCATGGTCCCGCAGGATGTTCGTTCATGGCATCGAGGCCGCTGGAGAACGCGGGCGTGCGTGTGGTCACATCGTCCATGAAAGACAACGACCTCATATTCGGCGGAGGACCCCAACTGGAGAAGGCGCTGAGGGAGGCCAAGGAGAGATTTGATCCTCATACGATGGCCGTGATAGGCACATGCGCCAGCACTATCATCGGCGACGATATCAAGGCCACCATCGGAAGGGTCGATCTCGGAGATACCAATTGTTTCGCAATCGACTGCCACGGATGCATGGACAACAACACCGAGGGTGCGATACGCGCACTGAAGGCGGGAGCGAATGCTGGGATCATACCGCAGGAGGAATGCGACCGCCAATCCAAATTGCTGAAGGCTGCAACGGCCCTGGAGAAGAACAAGGGCATGGCCGGAAGGGCATATCTGAGACCTGCTGAGAGCCCTACCAAACTCTCTGTGTGCAGAAGGATCATCGACACACTGTCGAAGGGCGGAAAGGTCGCAGTGGTTATGATAGCGAAGAAGGAGTTGGCCTATCGTTTCGCTGATATCTTCGAAGCTGTCGACAGGGCCAGGGAGAAGCTCGAAGGACAGACGTTCTTCGTTGCGAACTTAGATTCAGAAAAAGGTCTGCCGAGGATCAGAGGATATTGTTTGGACATCCTCCGCGATCTGGATTCCAACGGAGTCAAGATCGATAGCATCATCGGCGGACTCGACGAATATGCTGTCGTCGGAGAAGAGATGCATGAAGCGGTGAAAGGATTCTCACCCGATCTGACAGTCATACTGGGCATCTGCCATGCATACCCCTTCCTGGATGACAGCTGTGTACTGGTCACTGACCAGCCGCGTGAACTCTCCAACTATCTCGAACAGGGATTCACCGCCGTCGGAGAGGCCGGAAGCCACGGGATGGTCATGGGTGCCAAAGGCATCGTGACGTTGGAGACGGCACAGACCCTGAGGGAGCTGATCTGATTGAAGGGATTCGTCATCGCCGGGACCGGGAGCGGTGTTGGAAAGACATCGGTTACCACCGGGATCATGTCCCTCCTGTCGAAGAGGTACAAGGTCCAGGGATTCAAGGTCGGACCGGATTTCATCGACCCGATGTACCATTCTGCCGCCACAGGCCGTCCCGCTAGGAACCTGGATTCGTTCCTGATGGACGATGATACTCTTCGCAATCTCGTAGGTTATGCATCGGAGGATTCCGACGTCTGTGTGATCGAAGGGGTCCGCGGACTGTACGAGGGATTCGCAGGGGATTCAGACATAGGTTCCACTGCATACATCGCAAAGCTGCTGGACCTGCCTATTGTCCTTGTCGTGGATACAGGTTCACTAACCCGCAGCACCGCTGCGATAATCAACGGATTCAGATCGTTCGATCCGGATGTGAATATAGCCGGTGTTATCCTGAACAAGGTGTCCGGTTCACAGCACTCCGAGAAGCTGGATGTCGCAATGTCCGCCTACTGCCAGGATGTGAAGGTCGTCGGAAAGATCAGGAAGGACAGGGAGAACACGTTGGGCCAGAGGCATCTGGGATTGAACACCATCGTCGACGATGAGCGTTCCGGGGTAGAGACACTCGAGAGACTCGTCGATACTTTGGATCTCGATGTGCTCATGGACATAGCCGAATCGACCGATTCCGAGCTTCCCACTACATCACCCTATGTGAAGAGGGATGCTATGGCGGATATCGCAGTACCGTTCGACGATGCATATTGCTTCTACTACAGGGAGAACCTGGAATGCCTGGAGGCATCAGGATTCAGGATCAAGAGATTCAGCCCCGTCGCAGGTGACAGACTTCCAGATGCGGATGCGGTCTATCTCGGAGGAGGATACCCCGAACTGCATACGGCAGAGATATCCGGGAACGGGGATTTCCTTGACGGCGTCAGGAACATGGCACAGGACGGGAAGCCTATCCTCGGAGAATGCGGAGGATTGATGAGTCTCTGTTCCGGGATGATAGATAAAACCGGAGCAAGACACGATATAATAGGCGTCTTCGATTGCGATTCGGTATTCGTTAACAAGCGCCACGGCCCCACATATGTTATGGCCGATGCAACTCCGGACAATCCACTCTTCAAAGGCAGCATACGTGCCCACGAGTACCATTACTCCGAAGTCACAGCTTCCGGAAGCGACAGGTTCGGTTTCGATGTGAAGCGCGGCCAGGGTATCATCGACAGGAAGGATGGTCTGATCTTCAAGAATACAGTCGGCACATACATGCACCAGCATGCGCTGTCCACAAAGGATTGGGCAGAAGGGTTCTATCGGAATCTGCAGTGAAAAGAATCTGATGGTGGGCCCGATATCGGACGGCACCTCATCAGAATTCTACGAGGGCCTCGAACGGATACGGTCTGATGATCTTGCTCTTCCTCGCACCCTCGTCCTTCCTCTCTACTATACAACCGATGCGAAGGACCTCTCCGCCTTCGGATTCTATCCTCTCGGCGCATTCCTTGAGGGACTTACCGTCTCCGAGCGAATCGGACATTATGATGGTCCTGCGCTTACCAACATCTTCAGGTGAAAGGACCACGCATCTTCCCATCCTGTCGGCGATGACGGCGGCGAACATGGACGAAACCTTATCGGTCGCTAGGATGCAATCATAGACCTCGCGGTCGAACATCGCCATGAATCCCTCGACGGCTTCCTTTAACGCTGCGGAATCGGCAACCAGCTTTTCGAGGTCGCCTCCCTTCACGATGTCCTCCATCAAGTTATCACGCAACGGACTTAAGATGCATCTCGGCCATGATCGAATCGACTGTCACGATCTCCGCGTTGTCGACCCTATAGGTCTTCCCGGAGCTGTCCATCATGGAGATGTGTCCTTCCTTGATCTTCGATTTGATTACGTTTGTAGCGATGACGTCGCTGTCGGATTTCCCATTCAGATATACTGTGAACTCGCACATGTCGTTTACCTCTTGATTGATTCCAATTTGTTCTTGATAGCAAAGATGTCCTTTATCGCATCGCATTCTGGATAGGTGTCCAGAAGACACTCGTTGTTCCAATCGGCGTCTATTACGCTGTGGTCGTAGCGGATGCGTGCGGCGTTCTCCGGATCGAGACCCACGAGTTCAGCTACCTTTCTGATATCGTCCTCGCGCTCCGATTTGTTTATGACCAGGAGGTTCATCGTGATGCCCAGCCTCTTCGCTAGTGATGCGACCTGCTTCGAGACCTCTGCCGATTTCGGAGTGGGCTCGGTCATGATCAGATTGCAGTCGAAGTCCTTGGCGAGACCTCTTCCGAGGATCTCCGGACCTGCCTGTGAATCCACGAATATCGCATCGTACGTCTCGGGGCATCTGTCCGAATCGACGTAGTTCATCAGGATCTTCACGATGGCCACTGCGGAACAGAGACAGCCGTTCCCCTCCTCTGGGATCGCACCCATGATAATGATGCGGATGCCGTCCTTGTTGATCTTCGAATAATTATCGAGGATGTTCTTTCCGACGGCCATGACGTTCTCCTCGTCCATGTCGTCCAATTCCTCGCTGATCTCCTCTTTGTGCTCGGTGATCGTAGGTGTATTCTGATACGGAATCCCAAGGGTCATGGCGAGGTTCATGCTGGGATCGGTGTCGAACACCAGCACCCTCTTGCCCTCCTTGGCCATCATCGTCGCCAATGTGGAGATGGTCGTGGTCTTTCCCACTCCTCCTTTTCCAGTTGATATCACTCTGAGCAGATCAATCGGCCTCCATGGTCAGGGTCGTGGTAAAGGCGGTCTCGTCGAACTCCTCGTCCACCTTCTTGTCCTCATCCGTGTATTTGACTATGAATATGTACTTGCCCTTGGATCCAATGGGATACCTGAGGACTCCTTCGGAATCGGTCTTGAAGAACTCTACCTCATCGCTGCCTTCACAGTAGCACAGGACCTTGTAGTTCGGGAGCGGTTCGCCCTCGTAGAGAACCCTAAGGACAGCATCCTGACCGACCGTGAACTTCGCTTTCTCTGGCATGATCTCAAGGGTCGCGTGTATGACAGAACCCGGATTGACTCCATCTTTGGAGATTATCCTCTTCGCGACCATGTTGAACGCACCGGAATACTTGGTCTCAGAGAAATCCCTCTTGACACCGCGGTGCCATCCGCTCTCGTCGGTGACCCATGTGGAGTTGGAATCGACGTACAGAGTGTAGACATCAGCACCTACGTCCTCGAAACAGAACTTCCACCCGTGTGGATCCTTCACAATCTCCCTGTAGGGGTTCTTGAGACGTCCTTCGTCGCCATACAGGACTGGTTGAGCATAATCGGACGGCATGGGCTTGTCGGGCACCATCTTGTGACCGTACAGTCCGTACACGCAGATCTCATCATCCTCACGGAAAACATCGCCCAGCCATATCTCGTGTCCGTATACCTGTCTAGCGAAGCTTCTCTGGACCTCGGGATCCTCATTCGTTACGTAACCGTATGCCATGATGCCCAGTAACACGAATTACAATTTAAGACATACGATATGTTATGTAATTGAAATTAGTGTTACCGATGATGAAGACCGGAATTATCGTCCTCGGACAGCATGCGGACTCGGCCGGAGAGAATGCCGTTGCGGAAAGGTGCGCGGAATACCTGATGGGTAACAGGAGGAAGAATGTCAACATCGCCTTCCATCACGGGGAGCCTTCTTCTGATGAGGTCATGGAACGCATGAACATGGATGGCATTGATACCTTCGTGATCCTCCCTCTTTCCATATCCGAAGGCAGGATGACCGTATGGGAGATGCCCAAGAAGCTGGGATTGCCCGACAACTGCGGCTCGTGGAGGATAATGAATGGAAAGGATGTCGCAACCAGGTTCGCCACCGCACTCGGAAAGAACGATGCTGTTGCGGACGAGCTGATTGAAAGGGAGGGTACACCAGACGACAACACGAGCATCCTTCTGATTTCCTACGGTTCGAAGAACAGGGAATGCTCCGATACGGCCAGATTCTACGCATCCAGACTCGAACTAGCAGGTTGGAGAACCACCACAGCATATTGCCACCACGGAAGGACCGTACAGGATGCGATCACCGATTTCAAGAAGCAAGGTACAAAACATATCCGTGTCATCCCGCTGTTCATCGCATTCGACGGGCCCTCAGCCGAACAGGCGAGAAGGGAACTTGACTCATCTGTTTTGAAAGTCGAATATTCTGAACCGATCTCCAATCTGGAATCATTCTACAAGGTACTCGATTCAAAGGTGCCTGAAGGGTGGTGAAAACCCCCGAACGCCCTAATCTGTCCCCCAGGGAGGGCAATGGTTAAAAGCAATGTGGGGGTACACTTTACTAATGACTAAACAGACGAACGCATACTTCATCGAGCGCCAGCAGGACTACGAGTCCTCAGCTAGGAGCTATCCGCGCAAATTCCCCGTTGCCATCGTGAAAGCAAAGGGTTCTTGGGTGGAGGATGTCGAAGGCAAACGCTACATCGACTTCCTGAACGGTGCAGGTACACTGGCCCTTGGTCACAACGATGACGAAGTGAGCCAGGCAATGATCGAGTTGATCCAGTCCGGAGCATCACTCCACACACTGGACCTCGTTACTCCTAAGAAGGATGAGTTCGTCGAGAATCTGTTCTCGATCGTCCCTCCGGAGCTTGCCAAGAAGGCGAAGGTCCAGTTCTGTTCCCCCTCGGGATCGGACGCGACCGAAGCCGCCATCAAACTGTGCAAGACAGCTACCGGAAGGAGCACAGTCATAGCATTCTCCGGCGGATACCACGGAATGAGCCACGGTGCGATGGCACTCACGGGTAACCTGAACGCCAAGAGCAAGGTGCCCAACATCATGCCCGGAGTGCAGTTCATGCCCTACCCTTACTCCTACCGTTGCCCCATGGGACTCGGCGGAGAGGCAGGTACCAAGGCTTGCATCAATTATTTTGAGAGACTCCTGAAGGACCCCGAGAGCGGTGTCATCAAGCCCGCAGCGGTCATCCTGGAAGCCATCCAGGGAGAGGGAGGAGTCATACCCGCACCCGCGGAGTTCCTCCAGGCCGTCAGAAGGGTCACGAAGGAACTAGACATCCCCCTCATCTGCGATGAGATTCAGTGCGGTATGGGACGTTCAGGAAAGGTCTTCGCATTCGAGCACGCCGGCATAGTCCCCGATGTCATCCTTATCTCAAAGGCCATCGGAGGAGGACAGCCCATGTCCGTCGTCGTATACGACAAGAAGCTCGACGCATGGACCGCGGGGGCCCACGCAGGAACATTCCGCGGGAACCAGCTGGCTATGGCCGCAGGTTCCATCGTGATCAACAGAATCAAGCAGCCCGGCTTCCTCGATGAGGTCGCCCGCAAGGGAGACCGCCTCAAGGCCGGATTCATGAAGCTCAAGGACGAGGTCTCCATCATCGGGGATGTCCGCGGAACAGGTCTGATGCTCGGTATCGAGTTCATCAACCCCAACGGACCCAAGGACATCATGGGAACACCCATGCCCGACGGGGACATCACTGCACGCGTGCAGCACCTCTGTCTGGAGAACGGCCTAATCATGGAGAAGGGCGGACGCTTCGGATCCGTTATGAGATGCCTCTGCGCACTGACCATCACGGACGACGAGATCGACCAGGCACTGGCGATCTTCTCAAAGGTCGTGAAAGAGGTCGATGCGGATGTCAAGAAGCAGTGATCCGTATCTGCTCACCGAGACCGAAGAGGTCAAGGAGAGATTCTCCCAGATGATAGAGGAGACCCTGAAGGCCATACTGGATTCATATTCTGACGGTAGTGCCTATTCCGGAATGGGGCCCTATGAGCTCAGGGAGAAGATCACATCGCTGGGATTCCTTCCGGATGAAGGAAAGGGATTCGAAGCAGTGCTGGAGGAGACCAAGAAGATCATCCTCCCCCACATGCTCCGCACATGGTCCACCCAGTACATGCCTCATCTCCATTCGCCTGTGCTCACGGAGACGATATGCTCCGAACTGATCATCTCATGCTTCAACAGCAGCATGGACAGTTGGGACCAGGGACCCGCCGCCACAGAGATGGAGGAGAGCATGGTCCACGGTCTCCTAGAATTGTTCGGATTCCCGGGATCGGGTGACGGATGCTTCACATCGGGAGGTTCCCAGTCCAACATATCTGCAATCATAGCGGCACGCGACTGGTACTGCCAGCAGAAGTTCAACTGGGATGTCAAGCTCAACGGACTTCCCCCGGAGTATAACAAGCTGCGTGTGTACACATCAGAGATCTCACATTTCTCCATGGACAAGGCATCGCACATACTCGGTATGGGATACAACGCGGTACGCAAGATCCCAGTCGACGACAGATGCAGGATCGACCTGGAGGCATTCGAGAAGATGCTGGAGGAGGATGTAGCGGCAGGACTCTACCCATACTGCGCAGTCGCCACCATGGGAAGCACCGACTTCGGTTCCATAGATGATGCGGCAGGCATGAGGAAACTCTGTGACAAGTACGGGATGCACCTCCATGCGGATGCCGCATACGGATCCGGACTCATAATGAGCAGGAAATACAAGGACAGACTGTCCGCAATATCCTTGTGCGATTCCATAACTGTGGACTTTCATAAGATGTTCCTGATGCCCATCTCATGCTCCGCCATTCTCGTGAAGGACAAGAGTCTCCTGGAGTGCTTCGAGCTCCATGCCGACTACCTCAACCGCGAGGAGGATGAGGAGGACGGTTACATCAACCTCGTCGGAAAGTCGATGCAGACTACCCGCAGGTTCGATGCGCTGAAGGTCTTCATGGCATTCCAGACCAGGGGAAGGAACGGATACGGCGACATCATCGATACGGCCGTTGACAATGCATCATACCTTTACGGAAGCATCTCCAAGGACCCGGAGTTCATCGCTCCTGTGGAACCCGAACTGTCATCCGTCGTTTTCGCACTGAAGGCCGGCGACGAGGTCAACAAGAAGGTCAGGAGACAGCTCCTGAGCGAAGGTACTATCATTGGTCAGACCGTCAAGGACGGCAAGGTCATGCTGAAGTTCACCCTTCTGAACCCCAACATGGACCATAAGAAACTCGATTCCGTGGTCGGAAGGATCAAGGAACTTGGAAAACAGTTCTCCTGTTGAGAATAAAACGGATCTGCAGGGAATCCCCTCAGGTCCTCTTCACGATTATACAAAGGATATCCTTGTCCATGACCTTATGATCCAGACCTACGGTCTGTCCGGGGAACTTAGCGCTGTCTCCCCAGATCATAGCGTATCTGAAATTGTTCTTGAAATCCCTGTGGATGAGCTCGCACACATCTCCGACGGTGTTGCCGCGCTTGACGATCAGAGGGATGTCCAGATCAGCTTCCTGACCCTGAGGCTTGAGGAAGATACGAATCATGTCGATGGTATCGTACAATCCCTGCTTCAGCTCCTCTATGCCGTAACCGGTAGCTGCGGATACTGGAATACAACGGAACTGCTTGTGCATTTCAAGGACCTCTTCCAGCTGTCCGGGCTTTGCAAGGTCGACCTTATTGATTGCCATTATGGCCTTGATGTACACCCTGTTGCCTGCTAGGACATCCAGCATCTGCTCGACATCGATATCCTCACGGACGACGACTGTAGCGTTGATGTGTCCGTATGCAGCCGTCATGTCCTTTATGGTCTCGGTTGTGATCTTCGTCAGTTTCACCGTAGGCTTGACGAGGATTCCTCCGTGGTCGGAAGGAGTGATGACGACGTCCGGCTTCGTCTGATTGAGACGGATGGCCGCATTGTACAGTTCCTTGAACAGGACGTTCATGTTCGGATTGAAGATGTCGACCACAAGAAGGATGACATCCGCTGACCTTGCGGCAGCGATGACCTCCCTTCCCCTTCCCTTACCGCGGGAAGCATCCTTGATCAGTCCGGGCATATCCAGGATCTGGATCTTGGCGTGGTTGTAGACCATGACTCCGGGTACGACATCCAAAGTGGTGAAGTGATATGCTCCTACCTCGGACTTCGCTCCGGTGAGCTGATTGAGAAGTGTGGATTTTCCCACGGAAGGGAATCCCACCAGGGCGACCGTAGCATTACCTGCCTTCTTGACGTAGAAACCCTTCGTGTTCCCGCTCTTGGAGGCACGTCTCTGCTCCGCCTCTTCGTTGAGGCGGGCGATCTTCGCCTTGAGTTTACCAATGTGACCTTCGGTAGCCTTGTTATATTTGGTCTTGGAGATCTGCTCCTCCAACTCCTTAATCTGCTCCTCGATGGTCGCCATTTACAATCTGCTCCGATGTTTATCCCGTATTTAATTTGAGTTGGCCATTTCCAGATAATTCTCCAGATAGCGATCGATACCGTGCTTCGCCTTGAGCATGGAATTGGATTTCGGATCGTATGTAATGTCGGGCTCTATGTAGATGTTATCCATCAGCTCCAGTACCATGGGCTTGTAACCCTCGTCGCCGGCCAACTTACCTGCCATGAATCCGATCCTCTCATCGTCCATTGAGGATGTCTTCGCATCCACCCTGTCCGCGAAATAGGCAGTGAGGTCCCTGAGCATGCATGTCAAGACTACGAGATCATCTTTCACACCAAAGACATCAGCCTTCACGGATTCCAGGTCCGTCAGCACATTCTTGCACAGTTCGCTGAAGTCCGCCATCAGGTTCCTCTGGTACCTGAGGCTGGCGTTGTTGCGTATCTCGTAGCTTATAGTCGGAATCATCAGCATTATGATACACGAACCCTTGATGACATCCTCGACCTTCCCTTCAGCGACCCTGCGTAAGAGCCTCTTCGGAATGTCACAGTCGCAGACAGGTGTGTCATCGATCTCGTTGAAGAGCTCTGTGATGAATATCGGGAAGGTACCCGGGTCGGAATCCACGTTGATTATGGCCATTGCAAGCTCTTCGACGAGGATATCGCTGAACTCCGCCTTGCTCTTGTAATCCAGGCGCTTTGCTGCCTCGATGAACATGACGATACCTTCGCTGAGCTGACCGTCGAGCAGACACGATTCGCCCAGGGCCGTGAATCCGTGCCAGTTGTCATGTTCGAATTCCAGGATCCTCTCCCCCAGGTTGTTCAGCATCATCGGGTCCCTGTCCAGGAACGCCTTCTTAGTCATGATGACCAGTTCAGGTACATTCTCCGGGAGGTCGTAGATCGCATCTGTAACGATCCTGGTCCTGAATCCGCATTCGCACTCTATGAATCCGGTCTCATCCGCCTTCAGGAAATTGCCGCAGTCCGGACATACCCTGTCGCAGTCCTTCTCTCCGTTCTCCTTCATTATCGGCAATCCTTCCTTGAGGGGTCTTGCGAACGCCTCCTGATAATCGGCGAGGGCCTTGTCCCTCTTCTTCAGGACACCCTTGTTGCGCTTCCCGGACATCATATATCCGGTGTGATAATCCAACGCATCCTGGAGCATCACGAACACATCGCCGTACTCGTTGGCTCCCCAGTAGTCGCAGAGCTGGAAGAGCTGTTCATCCGAATACTCCGCTATGAGGGTGTCCTGTTCGTCCAGCATCATCTGCAGGAACTCTACGAATCCGGAACCCCATATCTTCACCGTGTTAGGAGACATTGAACCGTCCTGGGCCATCTCCTGCATCCTTGCATCGATCGCCTCGACGGATGATTTGGCGTTGTTGGTGAGCTGCTGCTGATCCACCACGTAGATGTTTGCGGACATGTAGTCAAGAACGATTATCATGATCTCCTTGATCAGGGCGCCGCCCATGAGTGCGGATTCCAGGGAATCGGCGAGTGTTCCGATCCTGAGGGTGAGGTCGCACATGAAGTCCTGCTCGCACAGCGACTCGAAGCGCTCGAACAGGATACCGGTGAAATCGGCCATAGAGGTGTCCTCTGTCATCCAGTCCTCTCCGGCCTTCGCGGTCCTCTCGAGGGAATCCAGGACCGCCTCCATCGTGAGGTCGTAGAATTCGTCGAAGTTCTCCTCGTCGATGAAATATGCTGCTAATTTGAAGTCGTCGAATGCCTGCTCCGTGTGTCCTCCCTGGAGGTCGGACCATCCTACGCAGAACCATGCGTACCATGAGGATATCCCCTCGTTGGCCACTTCCTCGGCCAGGGCGGACATCTTCTCGGCATCCCTGTCGTTGAATGCCTTCTCGAGGCGGGAAACGTACTTCTCGGAAAGGCTGTCCCTTCTTGTCTCCGCATCGGAGATCTCTTTCTCTGTGAATTCGTGGGTCCCGTTGCATGCCACGCACTCTCCCTTACGGGTCTCAGTGTTGAGCATCATGAAGTTGGAACCGCAAAGCGGACATCCCGCCATCAATAAGGTCATGAGCATCCGTAAGAGCCCCCTGTACTAAAAGCCGTACTATTATAATTGCGCGTGATATTACGACAAACAATGACAGAGACAACTGAGCCTAAACTCTCTCTGATGGGGGAGTTCAAGGCGCTGACCACAAAACAGTGGCTCGCGATTCTGGGAGGATTCCTGGGAGCTGCGGCTCTCACGGCCCTCAACCTGGCGGCATCCTGTATCGGATTCCTCGTCATTGCGGTGCTCCTGTACATGGTACCCCACATGCTCGGTGTGGCGTCCCCGAAGATCAAAACGGTCGTCGGAGTCGTGTTCATCATCGTCATGCTCCTGGTCGGTACCTTCGGATACCTGGGATCCGCGACTGATTTCGAAGTTAACAATTACAAGTCCCTTGACAACATCAAAGATGTTACATACGAGAATGGTGTCATCACGATCACCGCGACCGAGACCGGGCTCGACTTCCTTGCCGAAACGGGAGTCGTCACCATGATGTCCTACGGTGTCCCGATGAACAGTGGAGGCGAAATCAAAGAGGTCCATTTCACGGACAACGGCGACGGAACCTATACGGCGAAACCGGCGCTGTACGACAACGAGTACAACGTCGTCTTCGTGGGAATATCGAAGGAGAAGACAGGCAAGGATTACACCCAGTTCTACAGGATGTTCGTGAACACCGGTGTCACCGACAGCGGAATGATAAGCAAGAACCTCACGGGTGCAGGATACACCCTGTTCCTGGTCGGTCTGATGTACTTCATCATGGTCATCTTCTCAGAGCTTATGAGGCGCAGTGCCAGGAAGGCCCGCAATAAGATGGAGACCGAGGGAAGGCTCTACCCCGAGGGATACAGCAAGTGCAAGGAATGCGGTGCGATGGTCCTGCCCGGAGAGATCATCTGCAGGAAATGCGGTGCGGCCATCGACGTACCTGAAGAAATCAAGGTGCTCCACAAGAAGGACTACTTCGAGTGCTCAGAATGCGGTGCAGAGGTCCCGATCGATGCCAAGCACTGTCCCAAGTGCGGTGCCAAGTTCGACGAGGACACCGAGACCGAGATAACCCATGCTGACGGAACCGTGGATTCGTCCACCGAGACCTTCGAGTGCTCCGAGTGCGGAAAGTGGTTCTGGGACCACGCGTGCACGCATGAGATAGCAGCGCACAGCACCGAGATCCTCCTCGATCCCACCGGCCATAACTTCGGAGCATGGACCACGGTCACGGCG